>Ga0187812_1000071_pt1 | contig 36168 bp, 31 predicted proteins | sample NC_S_2_FD_130582 | JGI IMG/M metagenome (GOLD analysis project Ga0187812, IMG submission 130582) | Wetland sediment microbial communities from Neuse River Estuary, North Carolina, USA - ASW-S_2 | ecosystem: Environmental > Aquatic > Freshwater > Wetlands > Sediment | place: USA: North Carolina...
GCGAACCTGGTCACGGTCGCGGACAGGGAATCGCAGCAGACGGTCACCGAGACCATTCTCGCGGCCTATCCCGACCACGCGATCGACGGCGAAGAGGGCGCCGCCGGGAACCCGGACGCGGACTACGTCTGGTACGTCGACCCGCTCGACGGCACCACGAACTACGCGCACGGGCTGCCGTTCTTCTGTGTCTCTGTCGCGCTGCGCTATCACGGGCAGACCGTGGCCGGCGCCGTCTACGACCCGGTCCGCGACGAGATGTTCGCGGCCGCTCCCGGCGGCGGGGCGACGATCAACGGGGATCCGCTGCGCGTGTCCGGCGCCGCCCGGCTGGACCGCGCGCTGGTCGTCGCGCAGGCTCAGTCGGTCGACGAGGCCGAGATCCGCGCCTACGCGGCCCTCGTGGAGCGGCTGATGCAGGTGACCGGCGGGGTGCGCTCCCTCGGCTCCCCCGCGCTCACGCTGTGCGCGATCGCGGCGGGCAGGCTCGAGGCCTACTGTGAGTACGCGATGGACGCCTGGGACATCGCCGCCGGCCAGCTGATCCTCCAGGAGGCCGGCGGCACGCTGACCTTGTTCGACGGCCGCCCGCATACGACGACGGACCGCGCCGACGTCGTCGCGAGCAACGGCCACATCCATGCCGAGCTGATCACCGCACTGAAGGACCTCGCCCATGACTGACTACCAGTACCCGGCGGCGCTGCCGGTCACCACCACCGGCGGCTGGGCGCGGCCCGGCTGGTGGGACATCCTGGCGGACGCCGAGAAGGAGGGCCGCTTCGGCCCGGCGGACCGCCAGGAACTCCTCGACGACTACTGCCGGCTGGCGATCTACGACCAGGAGAGCGCCGGCCTGGACATCCTCACCGACGGCGAGCACCGCCGGGGCGGCTGGATCGAGGGCATCACCGGGAAGATGGCCGGCCTGGCACTGCGGCCGACGCCGCGCAAGCTCGGCGCGATCGGCTGGGACCAGCTCCCGGTCTACGAGGTGCGCGAGCCGCTGGATCAGGTCGAGTCCATCTGGGACTACACCGCCGAGTACGAGTTCCTCAAGGCCCGCACGAGCCGCCGCCCCAAGATCGGCATGCCCGGCCCGTACGGCATCACGACCGAACTGGACTTCAGCCCCGTGTACCGGACCCGCAGGGAGTGCGCGGACGCCCTGGTCCCCGCTATCCGCGCCGACATCCAGAAGCTCGTCGCCGCCGGCTGCGACTACATCCAGATCGAGGAACCGCTCACCCCCTCGCATTCCAGCGAGGACCGCACGCCGGAAAACCTGGTGGAGACCGTCAACGCCGTAGTGGACGGGATCACCGGGTGCACGTTCATCGTGCACATCTGCTTCGGGTCGTTCCGCCGCCTGCCGTACGCGAAGCGGACGTACCGCTGGCTGTTCCCGCGGCTGCTCGACGCCCACGTGCACGGGTTCAGCCTGGAGTTCGGCGCCCGCGAGATGGCCGAGATCGACCTGGTCGGCAAGTGGGACCGCGACCGTATCCTGTCCGCCGGGCTCATCGACATCAAGACGCATTACTCCGAGACGGCCGACGACATCATCGAGCGGGTTCGCGCCTGCCTGGAGTACCGCGACCCCGAGCGGCTGGAGATCTCCACAGACTGCGGCCTGCGGCGCGTCCCCCGGTACCTCGCGATCAGCAAGATGTCCGCGGCGGCGGAAGCGGCCCGCCGCCTCCGCGAGACCGGCTGACCGCCCGGGTCGGCCGCAGCCGGGAAGCTTCACCCGGCGCGGGTGATGCCGCGCCCGCGGGGTGTGCCAGAGCCTGCAAAGGCAGGGCGATCTTCGTGCCTGCCTGACCGAAGGGGCTGCTGTCATGGCCGGGGACAGGGTAGATCTGCTGGTTGCCGCGTATCCAGCGGATCTCCGCGAGGCCGAGCGGGACTTCGACGCGCTGACGGCCGCGGTCAAGGACAAGCGGGTCGCGACCGAAGGCATGATCCTGGTCTGGCGTGACCAGGACGGCACGGTGACCGTCTCGCAGACAGGCGACCAGCTGGGCCGTAAGGGGATGACCTGGGGCGCCGGCGTCGGCCTGGTCGTGGGCCTGTTCTCCCCGCCGTTGCTCGGCGCCGTCGTGGCCGGCGGCGCGCTGGGCGCCGGCCTGGGCAAGCTGGTCAAGCACCGCGAGGACACCGGCATCGAGCGGCACATCGGCGAGAAGCTGCCCCCGGGCGGCGCCGCGATCATCGCGGTCATCGACGACGGCGACCGGCTGGCCGCCGAGCGGGCCCTGGCCGGCTCGCTGGCCAAGTCGGTCGTGCCGATGGACACGGCGGGCGTGGCCGGGCTCAAGGCCGCGCTGGCCGAGGCGATGCGGAAACTCTCCCCCGATCGCACCGTGCTGCCGATCCCGGACCGCGACTTCGGCGGCACGGCGGGCCGGACGATGCGAACATCGGTGCCGGACTGGGCGATGATCCCCGGCCCGAAAGCCCCGGACGGCGCTCCGAACGTGCTGATCGTCCTCATCGACGACGCGGGTTTCGGCGCCCCGGACACCTTCGGCGGGCCGGTCCGGACGCCGAACTTCACCCGGGTGCAACGGATGGGCCTGACCTACAACGGGTTCCACGTCACGGCCGTGTGCTCACCGACCCGGGCTGCGCTGCTGACCGGGCGCAACCAGCACCGGGTCGGGTTCGGCTCCATTGCCGAACTGCCCAGCCCGTTCCCCGGGTATACCGCGGCCAAGCCGAGGAGCTGCGCCGCGCTGCCGCGGATCCTGGCCGAGAACGGCTACGTCACCGGCGGGTTCGGCAAGTGGCACCTGACCCCCAACAACGTCCAGGGTGCGGCGGGACCGTTCGACCACTGGCCGAAGGCATGGGGCTTCAATCACTGGTGGGGGTTCCTGCCGGGCGCCGCCGGGCAGTACGACCCGATCATCACGATGGACGACGCGGTCATCGGGGTGCCGGAGGGGAAGGACGGCGGGCAGTACTACTTCCCGGACGACCTGACCGACAAAGCCATCGAGTGGCTGCACGCCGTCCGCGCACAGGACGCGGGCAAGCCCTGGTTCATGTACTACTCGACCGGCTGCGCGCACGCCCCGCACCACGTGGCCAAGCGGTGGGCGGACAAGTACAAGGGGGCGTTCGACGAGGGCTGGGACAAGCTGCGGGAGAAGACGCTGGAGCGGCAGAAGCGGCTCGGCATCGTCCCGCCGGACACCGAACTGACCGCCCGCCCCGACGCCCTGCCCGCCTGGGACTCCCTCGACGAAACCGCCAGGCGGCTGTACGCCAGGCAGATGGAGGTCTACTGCGGCTACCAGGAGAACGCCGACTGGAACGTCGGGCGGCTGCTTGATGAGATCGAGGCGACGGGCGACCTGGACAACACGATCGTCTGCTACGTCTGGGGTGACAACGGCGCCAGCCTGGAAGGCACCACGACGGGATCGTTCAACGAACTGACCTTCCTCAACGGCCTGGTGCTCGACCCCGCGCAGCAGACCGCGCTGATCGAGAAGTACGGCGGCATCGAGGCCCTCGGCGGCCCGCACACCGCCCCGCACTGCGCCGCGGCATGGGCGCACGCGTGCAACACGCCGTTCCAGTGGGGGAAGCAGGACGCCAGTCACCTCGGCGGCACCCGTGACCCGATGGTCATCGCCTGGCCGGCCCGGCTGCGGCCGGACGACAGGCTGCGGACGCAGTTCACGCACTGCATCGACATCGCCCCGACGGTGCTCGAGGCGGCCGGCATACCCGAGCCGCACAGCGTCGACGGGATCGCCCAGGAGCCGATGGACGGCATCAGCTTCCTGTACACCTTCGACGACGCCGGCGCCGCCGAACGGCACACCCAGCAGTACTTCGAGATGTACGCCAGCCGCGGCATGTACAAGGACGGCTGGTGGGCCGCGTCCCGGCCGGACCGGCTGCCATGGGACCTCTCACCGCCGACGCTGGCCGCGTTCGGGCCCGAGTCGGACTGGGACCCCGACCGCGACGTCGGCTGGGAGCTGTACTACCTGCCCGATGACTTCTCCCAGGCCCGCAACATCGCCGACCGCCACCCGGACAAGGTCAGAGAGCTCCAGGATCTGTGGTGGCAGGAAGCCGAACGCAACCGGGTGCTACCGCTGATGGCAGGGGCCGCGATCTTCCTCGGCATCCTGCCGCCGCTGCCCACGCAGACCCGGTTCGCGTTCGCCGGGGACGTGCAGAACGTCGCCTGGGGCATGACGCCCCGCATCTACGGCCGGTCCTACTCCATCGAAGCGGACCTGCGCGTTCCGGAAGCCGGGGCTGAAGGCGTGATCGTGGCGATGGCCGACTTCATCGGCGGCTACGCGCTGTGGGTGGACGGCAACGGCATCCTGCACCACACCTACTCGATGCTCGGGGTCGACACCTACAAGCAAGACGCGGCCAAACCCCTGCCCGCGGGCGACGTGCGCGTCAAGATGCTGTTCGAGGCGACCGAGAACAAGCCGGGCAGCGGCGGGCACGTCCGGCTGTTCGTCAACGACGAGCAAGTCGGCGACGGCGACATGCCGATGACCGTCCCTCTCTCGTTCACCTCCTACGCCGGCCTGGACATCGGCCGGGACAACGGCCTCGTCGTCGACCTCGGCTACGAGGACAAGGCGCCGTACGCCTTCACCGGCACCGTCAAAAACGTAGTTTTCGACCTCAAGCCTGCCGCCCACCACACCGAGATCGACCTTCACCGCCATGATTCCCGCCAGACAGTCGCAGCCGGTGTCGCCGGATAAGTCCGCCGCCGGGGACATGGACGCCGAGCGCGCGGCGTCCGTGCAGCGCCGGTACCTGATCAGGTTCGAGGAAGACACGCTGCGGCAGCGGCCGTTGTGGATCCGGCTGATCATCGAGTTCCTCGGCACGTTCATCCTGGTCACGGTGGCGGCCGGGTCCGGCGTGATCAACCACTACGCGGGCGGCGGGCCGATCAGCCGGACCGCGGCGGTGATCGCGCCGGGGGCGGTGGTGATGGCGATGATCTACGCCTGGGGTCCGCTGTCCGGGCTGCACATCAACCCCGCGGTGACCACCGCGTTCACCGCCCGCGGGGTGTTCCCGACGAAGTGGGTGGTGCCCTACTGGGTGGCCCAGTTCGCCGGGGCGATCTGCGCCGGACTGTTCCTGCAGGGCATGTTCGGCCACGTGAGCGCCGGCGGGAACTACCCGATCGCCACGCCGGGCGGGGACTGGCGGTCGCTGGTGATGGAAACCGTGCTGACCGCGATCCTGGTGTCGGTCATCTTGAACACCGCTACCGGCGGCCGCAGCATCGGCCACAACGCCGCGATCGCGGTGGGGTCCACGGTGGCGCTGCTGGGCCTGTTCGCCAGCCCGATCAGCGGCGCGTCGATGAACCCGGCCCGAACCCTGGGCCCGGACATCGCCGCCAACGACTACACCGGCTGGTGGATCTACATTCTCGGACCGGTGATCGGCGCGGCCATCGCCGTAACGATCATCAACGCGGTCCGGGGCCTGCCCGACAAGGACGAGCGGGACGCCGCCCAGGGCGGCGATCTGCCCATCCTGGGCAGTCCGAAGGCGCCGAAGGTCAAGGCCGAGTCCGAAAGGGGAGGGACTAGTGAGAAGTGAGGATGCCGTGCGGGAGCGGCCGTCCGCCAAGCGTTCCGCACCTACCGAAACGACCGAGCAGGAGACTCACGCGGATCGAGTGGCCAAGGGGAAAGACGCCAGAGCGCTGACGCCGCTGGAGTCGCATGCCGAGTTCGCACCGGATGCGTCGCGGGACCCGGTCGGGCTGCTGCTCGAGCAGGCCAAGAGCCGGGTGCCGGAACTGGTGCCAGTGCGGCACGGGCGGATGCTGGTGTCGCCGTTCGCGTACTTCCGGGGCGCGGCGCTGCCGATGGCGTCCGATCTAGCCGGCACGCCGGCTTCCGGGCTGCGGGTGCAGGCGTGCGGGGACGCGCACCTGTCCAATTTCGGGGCGTTCGCCTCGCCCGAGCGGCGGCTGGTCTTCGACGTCAACGACTTCGACGAGACACTGCCCGGCCCGTTCGAGTGGGATGTCAAGCGGCTGGCGGCGAGCCTGGCCATCGCGGGCCGGGACAACGGGTTCAACGCGAAGGAGCGCCGCAAGATCGTGCTCGCAGCGGTCGAGGGTTACCGGACGGCGATGCGCGAGTTCGCCGGGCAGCAATTCATCGACGTGTGGTACGCGCACCTGGACATCGAGCAGGCTGTCGGCGACTTCAGGGCGCAGATGAAGGCGAAGCGGTTCAAGGCCGCCGAGAAGATGCTCGCCGGCGCGCACGCGCGCGACACCATGCAGGCGGTGGGCAAGCTCACCACCGTGGCCGACGGCCGGCGGCGGATCATCAGCGACCCTCCGCTGATCGTGCCGGTCGAGGAGGTCTTCGCCGATATACAGGCCAGTGAAATCTACGACTTGCTGCGCACCGTGCTCACCAAGTACCGGCGCACCCTCCAGTCCGACCGCAAGCACCTGCTCGACTACTTCTCGCTGATCCAGGTCGCCCGCAAGGTGGTGGGGGTCGGCAGCGTCGGCACCCGGGCCTGGATCGTGCTGATGGCAGGCGCGGACGAGACCGAGCCGTTGTTCCTGCAGGCCAAGGAGGCACAGCCGTCCGTGCTCGCCGCCTGGTGCGGGCGCAGCCAGTACACCAACCAGGGCGAGCGGGTGGTCGCCGGCCAGCACCTGATGCAGGCCCAGAGCGACATCTTCCTCGGCTGGACCCGCGTGCTGGCACCAGACGGGGTGAACCGCGACTTCTATGTGCGCCAGCTGCGGGACTGGAAACTCTCCATGCCGATCGAGGTGATGATCCCGTCCGGGATGACCGTCTACGCCCGGCTGTGCGGATGGACCCTCGCCCGCGCCCACGCCCGGTCCGGCGACCGTATCGCCCTGGCGGCCTATCTCGGCGGCTCAGCCAGGTTCGACCAGGCGATCGCCGACTTCGCCGAAGCGTACGCCGACCAGAACGAGCGCGACTACGCCGCACTGCAGGCCGCGGTAAAGCTCGGCAGGGCCGAGGCGACCGACGAGATCTAACCCAGGTACTCCCGCCAGGGCTGATCACTCGCCGGAGGCGTTCCTGGCTGGCGTCTAGCCGCGCCGTGCCTGCGCCTCCTTGATCACGCGCTCGGCGGCGGCGCGCTCCTGCCAGCCGCGGACGTCGCTGGACTTGCCCGGCTCGATCTCCTTGTAGATGTTGAAGAAGTGGCCGATCTCCGCGGTCAGGTGCGCCGGCACGTCGCCCAGGTCCCTGACGCCCGCCATCCGCGGGTCGTGCGCGACGACGGTCAGCACCTTGGCGTCCGGCCCTTGCTCATCGTGCATCCAGAACACCGCGATCGGGCGCACCGTCACCAGGCACCCGGGGAAGGTCGGTTCCTCCAGCCAGACCAGCGCGTCCAGCGGCTCGCGGTCCTCGGCGAGCGTGCCGCGGATGTAGCCGTAGTCGAGCGGATAGCGCGTCGAGGTGAACAGCATGCGGTCCAGCCGGATGCGCCCGGTCTTGTGGTCCATCTCGTACTTGTTGCGCGATCCCATGGGGGTCTCGACAACGACCTCAACTTCCATGCCGGCTCCTTCGGCGGCTGCTGCTATACCCGTCTATGGTCTCGGACCGGATCAGGTTTACCCCAGCAACACACCGCTCACACCGGGGCGGATCGCATCAAGCTGGGTTGACGTACCATGCGATCGTGGCAGCGGTAGGTGCTAGCGTCCCGCCTCCCCTCCGGCTGATCGCCGACCCGGTGCGGTGGCGGCTACTGCGTGCACTCGTCCATGGCGACCTGCGGGTCAGGGAACTCGTGGACGCGGTCGGCGAACCACAGAACCTCGTCTCCTATCACCTGCGCCAACTGCGCTCGGGCGGGCTGGTGACCGCGCGCCGCAGCAACTTCGACGGACGTGACATCTACTACAGCGTCGACTTCGCCGGCTGCGCGCACGCCCTGGCCGACGCCGCCGCCGCCCTGCATCCGGGCCTGGCGTCCGCTGGCGCGGCGTTCCGCGCGGCGGAGTTTGCCGTGGCGGGCTTCCCCGTGACGGGCTTCCCCGAGCCGGAGCCGCCGTCGGCGGTGGCGGATCCCGGGGCGGCGGCGGGCGGCGCGGCCGCACCCCCGGCCGACGGCGCGGGCCGGGCGCGCCGGGTGCTGTTCGTGTGCACCGGGAACAGCGGGCGCTCCCCGATGGCCGCGGCGCTGCTGCTGCATACCGGCGGACGGCAGGTGCGGGCCGCGAGCGCTGGCACACGGCCAAGGCCGCTGCACCCTGCGGCGGCGGCCGTCCTGCGCGATCATTACCGGATCGACATCAGCGGCCACCAGCCCACGCACGTGGCCGCCGTCGCCAGCAAGCCGTTCGATTACGTGATCAGCCTGTGCGACAAGGCCCGAGAGGCATGCCCCGAGTTCGCCGGATCGCCGCGGCGGATCCACTGGAGCCTCCCCGACCCTGCCGCGGGCGCGGCCACCACGCGCGCGGCGTACGCCGGCTTCGAGCGCCTGGCGGCCGACCTGACCACCCGGATCCACTACCTCCTGCCGGTCATGGCTGTCGGGTTCCATGATCATGGGGACTATTCCGTAAATAGGCTCGTCGGGAATTAAGTTGCTGATGTCCGTTTTGCCTACCGCTGGGTGTGCTATATCTCCTTTGCGGAAGGCAGCTGGCGAGGATACGGGCCCATGATCGAACAAATGTCCGTAGTTTGATCCCCTATAGGGGCTCCAACTACGGACATTTGCCGGAACTAGCCGTCTGACCTTGGGTTCACAGGCTGTCCACCGGACACACATACCATGTCTTCCCGCTGACTGCGGCAACCTGGCGCGACACACCCAACTTAAAAGAAGACGAGGCCATATCGCGGAAAACTCCCCACGGTCATGAGGGCCGGGGATTCCATCAATCTGGGTTGATGTAGTATCGCCGCGTGGCGGTGTCGCTGTGGACCGTGCTGCGGGAGTGGGGCCGGATCGGGTGCATCGGGTTCGGCGGTCCGCCCACGCACATCAAGCTGTTGCGGCAATTGGTCGTGGAGCGGCGGGGATGGCTGGACGCCCGCGAGTTCGAGGACGCGGTCGCCGTGTGCAATCTGCTGCCCGGGCCCGCGTCCACCCAGCTGACGATCTTCTGCGCCTGGCGGCTCCGCGGCCGGCTCGGGGCCCTGGTCGGGGGCGCCGCGTTCATCCTCCCAGGGCTCGTCGTCATCCTCGCGCTTTCCGTGCTGTTCGTGTCGTCGTCACCGCCGCTGGCCGTGCTCGGCGCGGGGGCCGGCGCGGGCGGTGCGGTGCCCGCCGTCGCCATCAGCGCCGCCGCCTCACTAACCGGCCCGAGCTGGAAGAACCGGCGCGCCACGTGGCGCTGGCTGCTCTACCTGGCGGCTGGCCTCGCGGCGGCGGCCACGGTCGGCCCGTGGCTGGTGCTCGTGCTGCTCGCCTGCGGAGCCGCCGAAGTGGCGATCCGCTCCGCGCACGGCGACTTCGCGGCCGGCGCGAGCGCGGGCGGGACTGACGCCGTGGGCACGGCCGACCGCACGGGCCCGCCCGCAGCCCCCGGCACAGGCACGGGCGGCTCCGGCACGGACACTGACCGCGGCACGCGCCCGGCGGACAATCGTCCGGACGGCGCCGCGGGGATGGGCGGCCCGGGCGGCTCCGGCACGGGCGGCGGGGCGGATAAGCTGCGCGGGCTGGCGGCGGTGCCGGTCGCGCTCACCTGGCTGGTCGGCGGCGGGGTGCTCGCCAGTGTGGCGTGGGTGGCGTTCAAGGTCGGCGCGCTGTCCTTCGGCGGCGGTTTCGTGATCATCCCGCTCATGCAAAGCGACGCGGTCAGCCACTACCACTGGATGACCAACGCGGAGTTCCTCAACGCGGTCGCGCTCGGCCAGATTACTCCCGGACCCGTGGTGCAAACCGTCGCCGTGGTCGGCTACGCCGCGGCAGGGATCGGCGGCGGGCTGCTCGCCGCCGCCGTCGCTTTCGCGCCTTCGTTCGCGTTCGTGCTGTTGGGCGGGCCTTACTTCGGGCAGATCCGCGGCAACCAGCGGGTGCGGTCGTTCCTCGACGGCGCCGGTCCCGCGGCGATCGGCGCCATCTTCGGATCGGCGATCACGCTCACCCGGGCACTCAGCCATCCCTGGCAGTTCCTGGTGCTGGCGGGCGCCCTGGTCCTGCTGTTTCCGCTGCGCCGAGGCGTGGTGCTCACCCTGCTGGCCGGCGCGGCCGTCGGCATCATACTCGCCCTAGCGGCCGGCACCGTTTCCCCGTAGCACGACGACGCACTACAGGAACTGAGGCGCCAGGGTCTGCGGCCGGAGCAGAGGTGCGGGCTGCCGGTTAACCGCGCCCGCGGCGCGGGCGGATGACTGCCCGGCCATGGCCGCCCCGGCGCTCGACGTGCAGCGCCCTGGATCCTGGCGTGCTCTGGCACCATTCCCCGGCTTCCCTGACCCGGTCCGCCATGTCGCGTTCCTGGCGGCTGTCGGGCGTGAGCAGGTCACGAAGCCTGTCTCCGTCGGGACCGAAAAGCAGTCGCGCGATATTTCGCATGCCAGCCACCTCCTCGCCTCACTATCACGATATAACGCGATTACGTGATCCGCCAGGCGAACCGGTTTGTACGCGTGTTCTTCACTTTGCGGTTAGCAGCCGACAACCATTCGTCCAGCCTCCCGTCGATCACGGCGGTGAGGATGGACCCTCTGGCCAGCCCGGGGAAGGTACAGGATGTCGCAGGCGAAAAAGAAGAAGGGAGCGGCCTCGACCCGGTCCAGGGGGTCAGGCGCCTCCGGTACGCCGGGCCGCCCGCCCGCGTCGTCGCGGGACGTGCCGCCGCTGGCCGCGCCGCCGCCGGGTGCTGCCCCGGAGGCCGGCGAGGCCGTGGACGAAGTCATCCCCGCGGGCCTTGCCCGGCGACAGGGGAACGGGGCGGGGCGGCCTTCTGCCGCGGGAACCGTGATCGTTCCCCCGGTCACGCCGCAGCCGCGAGTCGCGCCGCCGCCACCCGGCATACGGCCGGCCACCGCGAAGCCATCGGCCGGGAACTTGGCCGGCGCCAGCCCGGCCGCGTCGGACGCGGCTGCCGCCAGGGCAGCCACAGCCAAACCGGCAACCACCAGGCCCGCCGACACCAAGCCGGGCACGGCGAAACCGCCTGCCGCGAAGCAAGCCGCCGCGAAGCAAGCCGCCGGGAAGACGGCCACCGCGGGGGCGGGCGGCGGCGCGGATGGGTCAGGGGCGGATGATGACGTGCCGCGCTGGGCGGCTAAGGCGCTCGAGCAGTTGCTGCACGTCACCTGTTGGCTCGATCCCGGCGAGGACGGTGACGCGTTCACGGCGACGGTACGGTTCACCGGGCAGCGCACGGACGTGACGGGCAAGCCCGGCGTGGGTGACACGTTCACGCGAGAGGAGACCTATAGCGGCATCGTTCCCGGCAGCGGCCCGGTCGCGGTGACCACCGAGGTCCGCGGCGTCAACCCTGGCACCTGGTCGGTGACGGCGCGGCCGGTCACGCACGCCGCCACGAGCGGGACGGCGTCCCCGCCCAAGCCGGCCGCCGCGGGCCGGGTGCCGTGGCCGCGGCGGGTGACGGTCCAGGCCAGCCAGAACGCGACCGTGCACACCCACACGGTGCTGCGCTCGAAGGTGCCCGGAGTCATCAGGTACGCCTACGCGTGCCTTGTCATCCTTGGCGTTCTCGCCGGACTCGCCATCTCGGGGGCGCTGCTTGGCACGGCGCACTACCCGGTGCTCGAGCCGGAACTGCTGTCGGTGGCGGCGGTCGCGGCCGGCGTGATCGGCGGGAAGGCCTGGTACGCCGCGGTGAGCGGCGGGAAGTGGGACGGCTGGTGCATCCAGGGGTTCGTCGGCGGCGCGGCGGTCGTCGTCGCCGTTGTGGCGGTCGTCGGCCCCGGCGTGCCGAAGGGCGCCTTCCTGGCGGCGGCCACGCCTGCCCTGCTGATCGGCATGGGGATCGGACGGCACGCCTGCTTCTGGGCGGGCTGCTGCACCGGCCGCCCGACGGCGTCCCGGTGGGGCATCTGGTCGTCCGACCGAAGGCTTGGGTGCCGGCGGATGCCCGTGCAACTGTACGAGGCGTGGACCGCGCTGGCCGTCGGCGCGGCGTCGCTCGGCTACGTGCTCGCCGCGGGCCTGGCCAAGTCCGGCGCGGTAGCCGTTGTCGCGCTCGCCGCCTACACCCTGGTCAGGCAGGGGATCCTGGGGCTGCGGGACGAGCCGAGGCACTGGCGGTACGGGCGCGCGCTCACCGCATCGCTCGCCGCCGCCGCCCTGATCGCGGGCATCGTCCTGCTGGCCATGGCCTGACGAAGAGATGACCGTCGGCTACGCGGTGGTCCGGCTGAGATCTGCCTCGTAGACCTGGTCAAGGCGTGCGGTCCCGGGGCCGTCTTGAACGGCGCGGTCGAACCGGATACGCGCCCCGCGTCCGGTGAATTCAAGAGCACTGAGCATGTTCTCGAACCAGGGGCCGGCGGTGACGCGCCACCGGATACCCGGCCCGCGCACCCCGGCGAGCCTGGCCAAGGCGGTGCCCAGCAGGCCGCCGGCCGCGGACTCGGCGAACCGGTAGCCGCGGCGGAAGCCGCGCGGCAGGACCGCATGGGGCCGAGCACGAGGCCCGGCGCGTCTCCATCCACGGTGACCACGATGCTGCGTTTTACCCCGATCCGCGACTTTTACCTGGCTCGGCGGGGACAGACGGGCTCGTTCGGGATAAAGGGAGAGATACCAGCCGGATACATCCGCCTGGGCACGACTCGCTGGCGTCGCGAACCTCATCCTCACAGCCCGCGGGCACCTGCGCCGCGTTGTCCTGGCCAGGGGGCAGGACGTCGGCTCCCTGCCTGACGCGGGCGAGCCCGTCGTCGCCGATCGCGAACACCCGGGGTTCGATCAGCTCGCACAGGCCTGAGCCCGTGCAGTAGGCCTGGTCGATCCACACCCTCACGAGGCGACCGCCTTCCGGGACGGCTCGGGAGTGCCGTGGTGCGCGGGGACGAGGTCTTGCCAGGCTTGTTCCGCGTCGATGATCTGTGAAGCGGCCGTGATTCGCGAGAAGTCGCAGCCTTCGCCGCGCCCGACGGGGCCCTGTCCCTCCCCGACCAGCCGGACCGAGTCCGCCAGCAGCCGCCGGAGCCTGATGATCGCCAGGTCGGCGGGGACCAGGTGCTCTTTCGCGCGGTCGTACATCTCGCCGGACGACATCTGGACCGCGGCGTCCTGGATGCGGTTGCCCCCGCGGAAGCCGGCGAAGCTCTTGCCCTCGGCCATCGCCTCGCGGTCCTGGCGCGGCAGCAGGATCCGGCGGTTGGCTGGCTCCGGTCCCCAGACCGCCGGATCGACGCCGGTCGCCCGGCGGGTCAGGCCGGCGCCCTTGGGCACCTTGAACACGCCGATGGACGAGCACGTGTAGTCGTCGCGCGGGACGACGATCACCGCGCCGGGCGACCCGCCGATGAGCGCGGTGTAGGGCATGACGAACGCGGTGACGCGGACGAACTTCTTGCCCGGGTCGCCCGTGACGTCCCTGATCGCGGCGTAGTGGAAGCCGAACGGGGTGTTCTCGACCTCGATCCGCGGCGCGTTGTCGTCGCTCGGCCAGACGCCGGGCCGCGGCCCTTGCCCCTGCCGGTTGCCGGGCACCGGCATGTCCAGGTCCCACGGCTCGCCGGCGAAGTCGAACGAGCCCACGCTGCGCGGGCCGGACCCCATGGTGGCGAGCGTGTCCAGGTGCAGGATCGCCACGTGCGAGGAGTCGATCGAACCCTCGAGCACCTGCATCCAGTTGCAGTCCATGATCATCTCGCTGACGGCGAGCTCGTCTGGTTCCGCGCTGGCCCAGGAGAATTCGGGGAACGGCGGCTCGCTGCCCGGCGGGCCCAGGTAGACCCAGCCGAGGCCGCCGGCCTCGCGCACCGGGTAGGCGCCGTGCTTGACCCGCTCCCTGAAGGTCGGCGTGGCGAGGTTGGGCGTCTCCATGATGGTCCCGTCCACCGCGTACTTCCAGCCGTGGTACAGGCAGCGGATGCCGCAGTCCTCGACCCGGCCGAGCGTGAGGGAGGCGCCGCGGTGGCAGCAGAGCTCGTCCAGGAAGCCCACCGTGCCGTTCGTGTCCCGGAATGCGACGAAGCTCTCGCCGAGGATCGTGACGCGGATCGGCGGGCAGTCGGGCGCCGGCAGGTCACCGAGCTGGAAGGCGGGCGTCCAGTACCTGCGCAGCACCGTGCCCATCGGCGTCCCGGGCCCGACCCGGCACAGCACCTCGTTTTCTTCTGCCGTCAGCATGTCCTCTCCTTCCAGACGACGACGGGGTCGTAGGTGGCCACCTCGTCATCGGCGACGAGCGGCAGGCCGAGCAGCATCAGCGGGTAATCCCGGGCGATCTCCCCGGGCCTGGCCGAGGCTACGGCGCTGTAGACGGCGGGGCTGACTTTCAGCGAGGTGACCGACGCGCCGCTCCCCCACGCCTCCCAGATCTGGGTGCACGCCTTGTCCACGACGACTGACATCCAGAGCATGTAACCACCCACTCACCGCTGACGGCGCATGTCAATATGGTGGTCGCTGAGCGAACTCGTTTACTAGGTGGGACACGACAAAGTCCGCACGGCGGCGCATGACTCGGCGGCGGGCGCTGGGGAAGAATCCGGTCGGGAAGGACCGGCCGAGGGGTCCGGACGGCAGGGAGGCACGATGCAGAAGCATTCGCTGGACGCGCTCGCCCGGGAACTGCTCGCCAAGGCGGGAGACAGCGGCGCCGGACGGACCGCGCAGACGGTGGTGGGCGGCCACGAGAAGGTGCTGCGGCAGACGGTCATCGCCATGGTCAAGGACGCGGAGCTGACCGAGCACGCGAACCCGGGCGAGGCCAGCGTGTACGTGCTGCGCGGCCGGGTCGCGCTCACCGCGGGCGGCGAGACCTGGGAAGGCCGGGACGGCGACCTGCTCATCGTCCCCGACGCGCCGCATAGCCTGCGGGCACTGCAGGGCTCCGCTGTCCTGCTCACCGTCGCCAAGCTCCCCTGACCAATTGGCGTGGGCCCGTTCGGCCCACAGTTTTGGATTAGCGTCAGTCACTTTCCCTGCGTTCGATTACATGTTTTAATATAGCTCAAGGGCTCGAACGTTTACCGTCACGCAGGGGGACGTCATGCTCGCAGCGGCGGACGCCGGTCAGGCCGTGGTCGCTTCCATCCTCGGGCTGGGGGCCGCTGGGGTGGCCGGCGCCGTCATCGCCATGGCCTGGAGCGTGCACACGCACCAGATGCAGCTCGCCGGGCGGCTCGCCCGGCGCGAGGACATCGGAGCCCCGGACGAGGCCGTGCCGGGTCATGCCGGGAACGGCACGAACGGGAACGGTGCGCACGGCAACGGTGCGCACGGTGCGCACGGTGCCCACGGAAACGGCGTGCACGTGAACACCGGCGGGCCGGCGAAGGCCGCGAACGGCGGCGACAGCGAGCCGCGTCCGGGCGGCGGGGCCGCCGTGGCGAGCCCGGCCGGGCCGGGGGCACCGCCGACCAGGCCGGGCCCCAGCCCGGCGCCGCCTTCCGTGATCGAGGGCCCGGACAGCGTGGTGATCGGCGAGCAGGCGCGCTACCGCGTCCGCCGGTCCGGCACCCAGCAGGTGGTCTCGTGGGCGGCCGGCGGGGGCTCGGTGTCCCAGGCGTCCGACCCGGCACACCCTGACGACCTGCTGCTGGTCGCCGACCGGCCGGGGAACCTGATGGTCTCCGTACGGCTGCGCGAGGGCTTGGCGGAACGCCGCGAGACCAAGGCCGTCACCGCGGTGGCGAACCAGGAGGCGCCCGCGCCCGCGGCAGCGTCGCGGGTGCTGCTCCAGGACTGGCCGCTCATCACGGTCGCGGTCCTCGTCGTCGGGTTCGCCGCGGCCCTCGCCGCCCTGGGCAGCCTCGCCGCCGGCGACTTCATCGCGCTGGCCGCCCCGCTGGCGGCGCTGCTCGCGGTGGTGGCCATGACCCGCAGGCCCCCCGAGCGTCCCGGCCGGTGACCGCGCGGGCGCCCCTGCCATCTGGGGCATGAGGGCGCGGCGGGATAATCGGTGCCGTCAGGGTAACGCGTCACTGAGCCGGGAAGGCCGGCTCCACCGTGAACGGCACGGGAAGGACTCGGATGCAGGCCGGAATTCACTTCATGAACTTCACGCTGCCCGGCGGCGGGCCCAGCCTCAGGAAAGCGGTCGGCGACACCGCGGTCGCGGCGGACGAGGCCGGGATCGAGTGGTTCACCGCGATGGACCACTACTTCCAGATGGAGCACTTCGCGACCGCCCATGACCCGATGCTCGAGGGCTACAGCGTGCTGAACTTCGTGGCCGCCAAGACGGAGCGGGTCCGGCTCAGCCTGCTCGTCACCGGCGTCACGTACCGCTACCCCGGCCTGCTCGCCAAGATCGTCACCTCGCTCGACGTGCTGTCCGGCGGCCGGGCGATGCTCGGCATCGGCGCCGCCTGGTACGAGCGCGAGCACCGCGCGCTCGGCGCGCCCTATCCCCCAGTGGCGGAACGGTTCGAGCGCCTCGAAGAGACCCTCCAGATCTGCGAGCAGATGTGGAGCGACGACGAGGGTCCCTACGACGGCAAGCACTACCAGCTCGCCGAGACGATCTGCGAGCCGCGCCCGCTCCAGTCCCCCCGCCCGCCGATCCTCATCGGCGGCGGCGGCGAGAAGAAGACCCTGCGGCTCGTAGCGCAGTACGCCGACGCGTGCAACTTGTTCGGGTCTTCGCCGGACGATGTCGCGCACAAGCTCGAGGTGCTGCGCGGCCACTGCGACGCGCTCGGCCGCGACTATGACGCCATCAAGAAGACGATCATCGGCCGGGTGGACCCCGAGGGAGACATCAGCCCCTTCCTGTCTCAGATGGAGCAGTACGCCGCGCTCGGCGTCTCCCTGGTCGAGGTCGCGCCGCTGCCGCCGGACCCGGCCCGGTTCGTCACCGCGTTCGGCGAGAAGGTCCTGCCCAGGCTGAGCCAGATCGGGTAACGCCGCGGAGCCCCGTTCAGGGCCGTCCCAACCCGACGGCCCGTTGTCCGCGCGGACAGCCGGTAGCCGCGCGGTGTTGTCCGCCAGGCCATTTCGCATGTCCGGCTATCGAAACACCATGAGGAGGTCACCAGCCGTTCACGCACTGGGAGGCCGACATGGGTCTCGAAGCTGGCCTCGGAGAAGCCCTTCGCACCGATTACTTCCTGCTCCGGGAGGAGTTCACGCCGGCGCAGCTGGACTACCTGGAACGGACGCGCAGGTTCGTCCACGACGAGGTGCTCCCGGTCATCAACGGCTACTGGGAACGGGCCGAGTTCCCGTGGCCGCTGATCAAGAAGCTGGGCGCCGCGGGGCTGGTCGGGGACGGCATCCAGGGCTACGGCTGCCCGGAGATGGACCCGCTCGCGGCCGGCCTCATCACGATGGAGCTGAACAGGGGCGACGGCAGCCTGGGCACGTTCCTCGGGGTGCAGGCGGGCCTGGCGATGCGCTCGATCGCGATGCTGGGCTCAGCGGAGCAGAAGCAGCGGTGGCTGCCGGACATGGCGCGGGCCGACAAGCTGGGCGCCTTCGCGCTGACCGAGCCGGACCACGGCTCGGATTCCGTCGCCCTGGAGACCACCGCCCGCCGGGACGGCGAGTCCTACGTGATCGACGGGACCAAGAAGTGGATCGGCAACGGCACGCTGGCCGACGTCGTAGTGGTGTGGGCGCGAGACGCCGCCGATGGCCGGGTCAAGGGGTTCCTGGTCGAGAAGGGGACGCCGGGCTACCGCGCGCGGCTGATCGAGGGCAAGGGCTCGCTGCGCGCGGTGTGGCAGGCCGAGATCGACCTGGACGGGGTGCGCGTCCCGGCGGAAAGCAGGCTGCCGGGCGCGAACTCGTTCCGTGACACGGCCGCCGTGCTCGCCAGCACCCGGGCCACCTGCGCGTGGGCCGCGCTCGGCCATGCGGTCGCCGGCTTTGACGCGGCGCTGAGCTACACGAGGCGGCGCAGCCAGTTCGGGCGGCCGCTGGTCAGCTACCAGCTCATCCAGGACCGGCTGGTCAAGATGCTGGCCAAGGTCACGGCGATGCAGTTGTACTGCCGCCGGCTCGCGGACCTCGCCGCGGCCGGCCGCGTCGAGCCGACGCTGGCCGGGCTCGCCAAGTCGCACAACACCACCGCCGCGCGCGAGGTGCTCGCGGAGGCGCGCGACCTGCTCGGCGGCAACGGCATCCTGCTGGACTTCCACGTCATCAGGCACATGGCGGACATCGAGGCGATCCACACCTTCGAGGGAACCGCCAGCATCCAGAACCTCATCGTCGGCCGGGACATCACCGGCGTGTCCGCGTTCAGCGCAGGAGCGTGATCCACCATGACGAACCTAGCCCTTGACCTGCGCGAGGCCGCGCAGATGTATCCCGGCCGTCCCGCCATCCGGCTGGATGAGACCGTCCTGTCCTACGCACAGCTCGACGACCTCAGCGCGCGGGCCGCCGGCTGGCTGCGCGAGCGCGGCCTGCGGCCGGGCGACCCGGTGGGCATCATGACGCCTAACGTGCCGCACTTCCCCGTCTTCTACTACGGCGTGCTGCGCGCTGGCGGCGCGATCGTCCCGATGAACCCGCTGCTCAAGGCGCGCGAGGTGGCCCACTACCTCGGTGACTCCGGGGCCCGGCTCGTGCTCGCCTGGGAGACCGCGGCCGGCGAGGCGGCCGCCGGGGCCGCGACGGCCGGCGCCGAGGCCGTCACCATCAGCGGGCCGACGCTGGCCGAGATGGCCGGCTGGCCGCTCCCGCCCGCGGATGGGATCGCCCGGCGTGCCGACGACGATACCGCGGTCATCTTGTACACCTCGGGCACCACGGGTACCCCCAAGGGCGCCGAACTGACGCACGCCAACATGCGCCGCAACGCCTCGGTCACCGCGACGTCGCTGCTCGGCCTCGGCCCGGACGACGTGGTGATGGGCTGCCTGCCGCTGTTCCACAGCTTCGGGCAGACCTGCGGGCTGAACGCCGCGGTGCTGTCCGGGGCGTGCCTGACGCTGATCCCGCGGTTCAGCCCGGCGGCCGCGCTGCGCGTGATCGAGCGGGACCGGGTCACCGTGTTCGAGGGCGTGCCGACCATGTACGTCGGCATGCTCGGCGAGGGTCCCGGCGTCACGGACACCTCGTCGCTGCGGGTGTGCGTCTCCGGCGGTGCCGCACTCCCCGTCGAGGTGCTGCACGGCTTCGAGAAGGCGTTCGACACCGTGATCCTGGAAGGGTACGGGCTGTCGGAGACCTCGCCGGTCGCCACGTTCAACCGGTACGACAACCGCAAGCCAGGCTCGATCGGGCTGCCCATCGAGGGCGTCCAGCTCAAGCTCGTCAGCGTCGACGACCGCGGCGACGATGCCCCGTCCGGCGCGGGCGCGGTCGGCGAGGGCGCGGTCGGCGAGATCGCGATCCGCGGGCACAACGTGATGAAGGGCTACTGGAAGCGGCCCGAGGCGACCGCGGCGGCCATCCGCGGCGGCTGGTTCCACACCGGGGATCTGGCACGGGTCGACGCAGACGGGTTCTACTACATCGTGGACCGCAAGAAGGACATGATCATCCGCGGCGGCTACAACGTCTACCCGCGCGAGATCGAGGAGGTGCTCTACGAGCACCCGGCGGTGCTCGAGGCCGCGGTGATCGGGGTCCCGCACGCCTCGCTCGGCGAGGAGGTCGGCGCCGCCGTGACCCTGCGCCCCGGCGCGGCCGCCACCCCGGACGAGCTGCGCCAGTACGTCAAGGACCGGGTCGCCGCCTACAAGTACCCGCGGCACGTGTGGCTGACCGGCGGGCTGCCGAAGGGACCCACCGGCAAGCTGCTCAAGCGCGAGATCGTGCCCCCGGCGGAAATCACCGACAAAACGGAGGCCCGGCCATGACCGCCACCAACGCCAGGGATGACAGCGCCATCAATGGCGCGCCGGAGGTCGCCGCCGCGCTCGACCTGCTCCTCAGCCAGGCGGCGCTCGGCCCGCAGCGGCGGTTCTTCCCCGGCCGCTCCGCGCTTAGGTTCGCCCGGGCGCTGGCCGGCCGGCCCGGCCTGGTGGCATCCCGGGCGGGAAGCCTGGCCGCCGAGCTTGCCCGCGTCGCCAGCGGCGACTCCGCGATCGCCCCGGCCCCGAGGGACCGCCGGTTCGCCGACCCCGCGTGGACCGGCAACCCGGCGCTGCACCGGGTCATGCAGGCCTACCTGGCGGCCGGAGCCGCGGCGCTCGGGCTCGTGGACGCCGCGCCGCTCGACTGGCGCGACGCCGAGCGCATGCGGTTCGCGGTCGGCAACCTGGTCGACGCCCTCGCCCCGAGCAACAACCCGCTGCTGTCGCCCGAGGCGTGGAAGGCGGCGATCGACTCCGGCGGCGCCAGCCTCGTGACCGGCACCCGGCACCTGCTCGGCGACCTGGCCCGACCGCCACGGGTGCCATCGATGGTGCCGCCGGACGCCTTCACGGTCGGCGCCGACCTGGCGACGACCCCCGGCGCGGTCGTGCTGCGCACCCCGGTGTGCGAGCTGGTCCAGTACCAGCCGCCGACTGAGACGGTCCGCGAGCTGCCGCTGCTCATCGTCCCGCCGACGATCAACAAGTACTACATCCTCGACCTCGCCCCCGGGCGGAGCATGATCGAGTACCTCACGGGCCAGGGGCAGCAGGTGTTCGTGATGTCCTGGCGCAACCCCGACCAGCGGCACGCCGGCTGGGGGTTCGACGCGTACGTGCAGGCGATCATCGACACCGTCGACGCGGTGGCGGGCATCTGCGGGGCGGACGCCGTGCACCTGCTCGGCGGCTGCTCCGGCGGCATCCTTGCCAGCATCGCCGCCGCGGTGCTCGCGGCCAGGAGCGAGGCCGCTACCCCGACCGCGACCCCTGCCCCGCCCCGGCTGGCCAGCCTCGGGCTCCTGGTCACCATGCTCGACCAGTCCCGCACCGACGCGGTCGGCGCCCTCGTCGACGAGACGATGGCGAACGCGGCGATCGCCGCCTCGGCGAGAAAGGGGTACCTGGACGGCCGCAAGCTCGCCGAGGTCTTCGCCTGGCTGCGCCCGGGCGACCTGATCTGGAACTACTGGGTGAACAACTACCTGCTGGGCCGCGAGCCCGCGCGGTTCGACATCCTGTTCTGGAACGCCGACACGACGCGGATGACCGCCGGCCTGCACCGCGACTTCGTCCGCGCGGCCGCCGCCAACTCGCTGGCGCGTCCCGGCGGGCTCACCGTGCTCGGCACCGAGATCGACCTGGCCCAGGTGGACCTCGACAGCTACGTGGTCGCCGGGGTGGCCGACCACATCTGCCCCTGGCAGTCCTGCTACCGGGGCAGCCAGCTGCTCGGCGGCAAGACCCGGTTCGTGCTGTCCACCAGCGGGCACATCGCGGCGCTCGTCAACCCGGTCAACCCGGCCGGCAAGAAGAAGGCGGGCTATCACGCCAGCGATGACATCACCGCCGACGCCGGCACCTGGCTCAGCACCGCGACCGCCGAGCAGGGCTCGTGGTGGCCGGACTACGACTCCTGGCTGGCGCAGCGATCCGGCGGCCAGGTGCCGGCCCCGCGGGACCCTGGCAGCGACCGGTTCCGCGTCGTCGAGCCCGCCCCGGGCAGTTACGTGCGGGCCGCATGAGGGACGTCCTCACCACCGTGACCGTCGGCGGCCGCCGGCTGCGCGTCGCGATCCGGCCCGGCACCGGCGCCGGTCCCCCGCTGCTGGCGTGCAACGGCATCGGCACTCCGCTCGAGGCGCTCGCCCCGTTCACCCAGGCCCTGGACCCGGCGATCGAGGTCGTCCGGTTCGACGTGCCAGGAGTCGGCGGCTCGCCCGCGCCGCGGCTGCCCTATTCCGTCGCGTGGCTGGCCAGGCTCGCCGGAAGGATGCTGCGCGAGCTCGGCTACGACCGCTTCGACGCCCTCGGGATCTCCTGGGGCGGCGGACTCGCCCAGCAGCTCGCGATCCAGAACCCGCGGCGGTGCCGGCGCCTCGTGCTCGCCGCGACCTCGACGGGAAGCCTGATGATCCCGGCCAGGCCCCGCGTCCTGCTGCACCTGTCCTCCCCGCGCCGGCACCGGGATCCCGCGCACGCCGCGCGCATCGCCGGGACGCTCTACGGCGGCGCCCTGCGCCGCCAGCCGGCGCTGGCCCAGCAGATGCTCGCGGAGCCCGCGCGGCGCGCCCGGACGGCGGCGGTCTCCCGCCGCGGCTACCTCTACCAGCTCACCGCGACCGCGGGCTGGACCAGCCTGCCGTGGCTCCCGCTCATCAGGCAGCCGACGCTGATCCTGGCCGGCGACGACGACCCGATCATCCCGCTGGGCAACGCGCGGCTGATGGCCACGCTGCTGCCGGCCGCCCGGCTGCACGTCTACCCCGACGGTCACCTCGGCCTCCTCGTGCGGGCCGCCGAGCTGGCCCCCGTGGTCAGCGATTTCCTCCTCGCCGTTGAACCAGACGCCGACCGCGCGCTGCAATAGAAGGCATGACCGCATCAATGTCGATGAGTCACGATGAGGCGGTAGCCAGCGTCGTCGCCGCCACCAGGACCCGCCTTCCCGCGCTGGTGCAGCGGATCGTGTCGCGCATTCGCGCCGAGATCCCGTGCTACGCCGAGGCCGACGTCGTGCAGCCCGACGATCTGCGCTCGTCGGTCCGCGCCAACGTCGACTACATCCTCGACAGCCTGACCGGATCGGCCAAGGCCAACCTCACCGCCCCCGACGCCACCGGCCGCACGCGGGCGGCGCAGGGCGTGCCGCTCGCGGAGATGCTCACCGCCTACCGGGTGGGAGTCACGGAGCTCTGGTCAGCGCTGGTCGCCACCGCGCGCCGCCTGCCCAGCGTCCCCGCCGACGACGTCATCGAGCTCGCCGGGGCGGTCTTCGCCGCGCAGAACACCTACAGCGACGCCGCCCTCGCCGCCTACCGGGACGAGGCCAGGGAGATCCTGCGCACGCGCGAGCGCGAGCGAGCCGCGATGGTCGAGGTGATCCTCAGCGGCGCCCAGGCGAAGGGCAGCCTCTGGGAGGTGGCCAACGCGCTGCGGCTGCCGCTTGACGGCGCCTTCCTCGTGGTAGCGGCGGAGACGGAGCTTGGCCACGACCCGATGCCGCGCGCCGAATCGGCTCTCGCGGTGATCGACGTCCGGTCGGTGTGGCGCCTCGACGCCGAGCTGTCGCTTGGCGTGCTCTCCCTGCCCGACCGCGCCCGGAACGGTGCCGTGCTCACCGTCCTCAACCGCCACGCGACCCGCCGGATCGGCGCCAGCCCAGTGTTCGCCGAACTGCACCAGGCCAACTGGGCGCTGCAGCTCGCGCGGCTGGCGCTCGGGAGCAACAGCGGAAGCAGCGGGGTGGCGCAGTTCCGGGACAGCCCGATCGACATCCTCGTCGCGGCCGCGCCGCACGCCGCCCTCGAGACGGCCCGCGCCGTGCTCGGCGGCCTGCTCGAGCTGCCGGAAGACGAGCTCGACCTGCTGCTCGGCACGTTCGAGGCCTGGGTGCGGGCCAGCGGCTCGGCCACGGTCGCCGGCGCGGAGCTGTTCTGCCATCCGAACACGGTCCGCTACCGGCTGCGCCGCGTCGAGGCGGGCACCGGCCGGACGCTCGGCAATCCCGGCGACGTCGCCGAGCTGGTCACCGCCGTCCGGGCCTGGCGCGAACTGCCGCACTCGTAAAGCACGAGCCGCCACCGCGACGGACCAACGACCCGGCAGACATGCCCCTGCGACCCAAGCCGCGTCCCGCCCACCCGCGGTAACGGTCACACATGAGGTCTCACATCGCCTGCAGGCCGCTGCGCCGGCGGGCCCGGACTGCGACCGCGGTGATCGCCGCGGCGGTCGGCCTGCTCGCCGCCGGGTGCGGAAGCACGCAGGCTCCCGGCCAGGGGGTTCCGCGGCCATCGCCCGGCAGCACGTCCGCTAGCCAGGCCCGCCCGCTGCCTACCGGTACCGCCACCACGCCCGGTACTGTCCCGGCGACGACGGTATCCGGGACGCCCAGTGCACCGGTGACCGCCCCGGCGGGGCCGGTGTTCCAGGCCAGCGTCTCGGTGCTGACCGCTGCGATGCGGGCCCGGATGACCGGGGTGTCCTGGCACCAGGGCTGCCCGGTCCCGCTCAGCGCGCTGCGGTTGCTGCGCCTGAGCTACCGGGGTTTCGACAATGCCGTCCACCAGGGCGAGCTGATCGTCAACGCGTCCGCCGCCGCGAGCCTGACCCAGGCGTTCCGGCTGCTGTTCGCGGCGCGGTTCCCCATCCGGCAGATGCGGGTCGTCGATGATTTCGGCGGCGACGACGAGCGCTCCATGCTCGCCGACAACACCTCAGCCTTCAACTGCCGGCTGGTTCCTGGCACCAGCGTCTGGGCGCAGCACGCCTACGGGCTGGCGGTCGACATCAACCCGTTTGAGAACCCGGAGATCCAAGGCGGCCAGGTCGACCCCCCTGCGGCTGCGGCGTGGGCCGACCGGTCACGCTCCAGCCCGGCGATGATCCGGGAGGGAGATGCCGCCTGGGGGGCCTTCCACGCGATCGGCTGGACCTGGGGCGGCGACTGGGCCTCGCTGAAGGATTACATGCACTTCTCGGCGAACGGCCTGTGAACGGTCCAAGGGCTGAGGTCGCGGCGAAGTGACGGGTGCGTTCGGATAAAACCTCATCATCCCGAACGGACCCGCAGCTTCGCGCAGGGACCTCCCGCATGGCTTCGGCGAGGAGCGTGACGGAACGCAGCCGGTTTTCGATGCCCGGCGCCTGGTGGACGACGATGAGCTCGTCGGCCCCGGTCTTCCGCAGGAAGCCATCAAGGTAGTCGCTGACCTCGCGCGGCGTGCCGACCGCGGAGTACGTGAGCATCTGGTCGACGTGCACCGCGGCCCCGCTGGCCAGCAGCTCCTCGGCTTGCTCGTCGGTGATCTCCGCCGGGCTGACGCCGATCCGGCGCGCGAACAGGCTCGCGGCCCGCGCCCGGCGCACCGCCTGGAACTGCGACCGGGCGGCCTCCGTCGTGTCAGCGGCGGTCACGTTGACACCGGCGATCACGTACGGCTCCGCTAGCTGCGCGGACGGCTTGAACTCACTGCGGTACGCCGCGATCGCGTCCTCGAGCGCGTCGGGGGCGAAGTGCGACGCGAACGCGTACGGCAGCCCGTACGCGCCGGCCAGCTGCGCGCCGAACAGCGACGAGCCCAGGATGTACAGCGGGACCTTCGAGCCTTTGCCGGGAATGGCGTCCACGCCAGGCACCCGGCTGGCGCCGGCGAGGTACGCCTGCAGTTCGAGGACGTCACGGGGAAACGCCTCCGCGTCCCGCGGGTCGCGGCGCAGCGCGTACGTCGTGTTCTGATCCGATCCCGGGGCACGGCCCAGGCCCAGGTCGATGCGGCCGGGGTACATCGCCTCGAGGGTGCCGAACTGCTCCGCGATCGTCAGCGGGGAGTGATTCGGCAGCATGATGCCGCCGGCACCCAGCCTGATGGCCGATGTTTGCGCGCCGATGTGCGCGATCAGCACGCTGGTGGCGGAGGACGCGATGGTCGGCATGTTGTGGTGCTCGGCGTACCAGACGCGGTGATAGCCGAGTTCTTCCGCTCGTTTCGCGAGCGCGACGCTCGCGGCGAAGCTGTCGCTCGCGGTCCGGCCGCGGCCGATGGGCGCCAGGTCCAAGATCGATAGGCGGGCACGCATTGTCACTGATCACCTCTCCCGGATGAGCCCAACACCGGGCGGCGGCCCCGTATGCCGGCGTCGCCGGAGTTGACCTCCGCGCGGAACGTTAGTGTGGGGCGGGATTCGTGAGGAGCGGTGATGCCGGTACTGCCGAGGTTCGACCTACAAGGCCAGGTCGCGCTCGTGACCGGCGCGGCCCGCGGGCTTGGCCGGGCGATCGCGCTGGCGCTGGCCGCGGCGGGCGCGGACGTCGCGCTCGGGTTCCGCGACGCGGCCCGCGATGGCGGCGTACCCGGGGAGATCGAGGCGCTGGGCCGCCGCGCGCTGCCGCTGCAGATGGACATGGCCCGGCCCGGACAGATCGGCCCGGCGATCGACGCGGCGGCCGCCCGCTTCGGCCGGCTGGACATCCTGGTCAACAACGCCGGCATCGCGCCGCAGAACCCGGCCGAGGACGTCAAGGAAGAGGATCTGGACGCGACCCTGGCGGTCAACGTCAAGGGAACGTTCCTGGCCAGCCAGGCCGCCGGCCGCATCATGATCAGGCAGGGAGCCGGGCGGATCATCAGCATCGGGTCGCAGGCGGGCGCGGTCGCGCTGCCCGGAGAATCCGTCTACTGCATGACCAAGGCCGCCATCGCGCACCTGACCCGGTGCCTGGCCGTCGAATGGGGTCAGCACGGGATCACCGTCAACGCGGTCGCCCCCACCTTCATTCACACCCCCGGCACCGAGCCCGCCCTGTCCGACCCGCAGTTCCGCGCGGACGTCATCGAGCGGATCGCCGCCCTGCACCGCATCGGCGAACCCATCGAGGTGGCCGGCGTCGTGGTGTTCCTGGCCTCCCCCGCCGCCTCGCTCATCACCGGCCAGACCATCCTGGTCGACGGCGGCTGGACAGCCCGCTAGCCGTTGTGGATCGCGTGGTGCGGTGAATCACCGTGGTTGTGGTTGTCACCAGCGCCGGAAATTGCCTCTTTCACGGCTGCGCGGCGGCGAGTACGCAAAGAGGTAAGCGTGGTCGGAAGGCGGCGAGGGACCTGTGGGTAATCCGATGGATCTGTTCAGCCTGGACGGCAAGGTTGCGCTGGTCACCGGGGCCGGCAGCGGCCTGGGCCGGCAGTTCTGCGAGGTGATGGCGGAGGCGGGCGCGGACGTCGCCTGCGCGGACATCGATGAGGAGTCGGCCAGAGCGGCGGCGGCGGCAGTCGAAGGCCTGGGCCGGCACGGTGTGGCGATCGGCTGTGACGTCACCGTCGAGGCGCAGGTCGAGGCGATGGTGACCCGCACCGTGGAGGTTCTGGGCAGGCTGGACATCTTGTTCAACAATGCCGGGATCGCCGATCCGGAGGCTCTGCCGCTGCACGAGTACCCGACCGCCAACTGGCGTGCGGTGCTGGACGTGGACCTGGATGGCGTGTTCTTCTGCGCACGGGAAGCGCTCAAGGTCATGGTCGCCCAGCAGTCCGGCAAGATCATCAATATCGCGTCGATATGGGGCCTGGCCGGTTCGTCCAGCCTGTTCCCGGCGCTGGCGTACAACGCCGGGAAGGGCGCCGTGGTCAACCTGACCCGCGAGCTCGGGCTGGAGTACGCCAGGCAGGGAATCCAGGTCAACGCGCTATGCCCGGGCTTCTACCAGACCAACCTCAGCCGCGGCGCGATCGACGACCCGCAGGTCCGTGCCACCATCACCGCCTTCATCCCCATGGGCCGGATCGCCGAGGCCGCCGAGATCAAAGGGCCAGCGCTCTTCCTCGCCTCAGCCGCATCCGATTACATGACCGGCCAGACCCTGGTAGCCGATGGAGGCTGCCTCGCCAAGTAACCGGCCCGGTTTGGCGGCTGTCTATATGGGCGCTGCACTGCGCTGGCCATGGGATAGTTGCCACACCTAACCAGGCCTGAGGGGTCGTCGGCAGCATGCTTTTCAAGCACCAGCATCTCCTTGAGGAGTTGCGCAAGAATGGTCGCCAGGCGACCGCGGAGATCGTCCATGTCCAGACGCTGGGCGGGGGCAGCAACCTCAGGGCCGCCTGGGCGGCTGACGACGACCTGTCCTCCGGCTGGATGGACTGCCGGATGAACCTGCGGGTGTTCCCCGGCCACGGCGAGCCGCCGTTCGAGGCGACCGTCATGACCCGCATACACACGCTGAAGCTCCAGGGGGGCAGCGTCCCTGTCTGGTACGACCCTCAGGACCACTCGCGCGTAGTGGTGGACTACGAGGCCGATCTCGCCGCCGAGACGCACAACATGGCCAACTTGGACCGGCTGACGCACCGCCACGACCAGCGGCTCGGCCTGGCCTGGACGCCGGTCGGCCGTGGCCTGCTGCCTATCGAGGTGCTTGGCAGGCAGGGCAAGGGCCACCTCAAGGTCGACGGCAAGCTGGGCAAGGTGCTCAGCGAGCCGGCGGAGGCCGCGGCAGGTTACGTTCGGGGCCGCTCCGCAGAGCTCGCCCCGGAGCTGCCGTCCGACTGGTTCGCGCGGAACGACATCCACATTAGCGTCGCGTGGGGCGAGAACGACCTGCCAGGAATCCCGCGGGAGGACTGGGCGGACGCCGGCCTCGCGGTGGTGGCGGCCTTGGTCTCGCTGGTGTCAGGCCGCATCGTGCGTCCCGAGGTCGCGCTCACTGGCGGGGTGTCGCCAGCCGGCGAACTGATCCCGGTTCGCGGGATCAGGGAGAAGGCCCAGGCCGCCAAGCGGGACAACGCTCAGCGCCTCGTGCTGCCGGCGGCAAACCAGGAAGATGCCCGGCACGTTCCCCAGGCCCAGCACCGGGGCATGGAGTTCTACTACGCCGCGACGATCAACGAGGCAATCGGCGGTGCCCTGGCCAAGGCCCACCACAGGCATTAGCCACGGGTGGATGACCGAGGTCCTGAGACGATGCGGATCACAGACCGGTATTGGTGATCGTTATTATCCGGCTATGACCCGGATTCCCTATGTGCGGCGCGAGGAGCTGGGGCCCGAGGGCCAGCAGCTATGGGACAGCATCGTCAATGGCCGGGGCGACCTGGTCCTGACCGCCGACGGCGCCCTGGCCGGGCCGTTCAACGCGTTCGTCACGGTGCCTGGCGCCGGGCGGCGGCTGTCGTCACTCGGTGCGACGCTGCGGTTCGGCACGTCGATCGAGCGGCGGCTGTCTGAGATCGCCATCATCACGATCGGCGCGCGCTGGCAGGCGGAGTTCGAGTGGTGGGCGCACGCGCCTATGGCGCGCGAGCACGGCGTCGCCGGCGCGGTGGTGGACGCGATCGGGCGCGGCGAGGATCCGCCGTTCGAGGCCGCCGATGAACGGGCCGTCTACGCGGTGGCCCGCCAGCTCAGTCACTCTGGCCGTCTGGACCAGGAGACCTACGATGCCGCGCACGGCTTTCTCGGCGACGCCGGGATGGTGGAGCTTGTGTCGCTGTGCGGGTACTACACGCTGGTCTCGTTCCTGCTGAACGCGTTCACCGTGCCGCTGCCGCCAGATGCGTCGCCGATGTGGGCCGAATCGTGACACCGCCGGCGAAGGCGGGGGTGCATATTCATACAGCCCCGTCCCAGTCTCGGTGTAGCAAGCGACGAGGCGTCATCCAAGCGCGCACGTAGCCGCCTAATGCACTCTGGCGCGGATAGGCGGGTCGGCAGCCTAGGCACGCAGAACAGATCATTCGGAAGCGGATTGTGGCTCGCGTTCCGTGGAAACACCGACCCCCCGGCCCTCATGGTCAGTTCCGCACAAAGTGAGCGCAGTTCGTGGAATCCGCGTTACTGGGGTGGCCCGTGCTGCGGTTGTTGCCGCGCGGACCGTCAAATCTCAGGCAGCAATGCCGTATTCCATGATCACGAAGACTTGTGGCTGCTATGGCCACGTCGGTCTTTAACTTAGGTGTGTCGTTCCGGGCGCCCTCTCCCCGGCCCGGGCGGCACCGCCCGGTATATCCGGATTTATCCGCCCGGCCGAGCCCGCCCGGTCCGTTAGGTGTGTCATTGCGGGGGATATCCACCCGGAACGACACAGCTAAGCGGGGCTGGCCGCATCCGGCGAGCCGGAAGGAGGCCAGGCGGGCACGCCTTACCAGCTCAGGGCATGCATAAAACGGACAACCATGACTTATTGCCCGACGTGGCCTATCGCGACCAGGAATTTACGCGATCATGGAATCAGCACTCGTGAGATTACGCCAAGCGAGCAGATTGAAACTTATGCGGCTTCTGTTGCGGACGTGGACCGTCAGCGGTCGACGACATAGTCGGCGGTATGGAGCGCTTCCCGCGGGCCACGCGTGAGCGGCATTCTCCACTGTGGTGTATGACACGCCTGGAGAACGCGGCATAAGTAGATCCCGGCGGTTGGTTTGCCGGGGAGGGCGCAGGATGCGTCCGGTGCAGGCCGGATCGCCTATCCGTTCACGCGGCGGGCGCGGCCAGCCCGTTCTGTTTCGCGCAGTACGTATTTCTGGATCTTTCCAGTCGAGGTTTTCGGCAGTTCCGCCGTGATGTCGACATCGCGCGGTGCCTTGTAGCCGGCAATCTTGGTGCGCACGTGCGCGATGAGGTCTTCTGGGGTTGCGCTGCTGCCGGAGCGCAGCACGACGTATGCTTTCGGGCGCTCGCCCCACTTCTCGTCAGGCACGCCGATGACCGCCGTCTCAAGGACGCAGGGGTGGCTCATCAGTGCCTGCTCCACCTCGATGGTCGAGATGTTCTCTCCGCCCGAGATGACGATGTCCTTGATGCGGTCGCGCAGTTCGACGTACCCGTCGGGGTGCATGACGGCTAGGTCTCCGCTGTGGAACCATCCGCCGCGGAACGCCTGGGCGGTGGCCTCCGGGTCGTGGTAGTAGCCGGCCATGACGTTGTTGCCGCGCATGACGATCTCGCCCATCGTGCTCCCATCGGCCGGAACGTCGGTCATCGAGTCATCCACGACACGCAAGTTCTCGGCCTGGATCATGCCGACGCCCTGGCGGGCCTGCCGTGCGGCGCGCTGGCCGGCGGGCAGGTCAGCCCAGTCCTGCTGTGGCTGGCAGACCGAAATCGGCCCGTAGGTTTCGGTCAGCCCGTAGACGTGCACGACCGTGAAGCCCATTCGCTCCATGTGCGCGATCGTGGTGGGGCTGGGTGCCGCACCAGCGGTGGTGCAGACAACCGGCCGGTCCAGCGGCGCGGCCTCTTGCGCGCTCAGGATGGTGGTCACCACGGTGGGCGCCGCGTTGAGGTGGGTGACGCCGTGTTCGCGGAACTGCTTCCAGATCGCGTCGCCGCGCACCTCGCGCAGGCACACATGCGTACCTCCGATGGCGGTCAGCGCCCAGGGAGTGCACCAGCCGTTGCAGTGGAACATCGGCAACGTCCACAGGTAAACGCTGTTCTCGTCGTGCCGGGAATGGATGACTTCTCCGAACGAGTTCAGGTAAGCCCCCCGGTGGGTGTAGATCACGCCCTTCGGAAGGCCCGTGGTGCCTGACGTGTAGTTGATTGAGATCGGGGCGAGCTCGTCCGGAACCGACCATGGCAGCGAGGCTCCCGGGTCCCTGGCGAGAAACTCGGGGTAGCTTGCGAGCCCGGGCTCATCAGCCAGACCGGCGCCGGTGGCCGCGATTTCGGCATCCTCGGCCACCACCAGCTGACGCACCGTGTCAGCGTCTTTCACCGCGGTCGTGGCCTTGGGCAGCAGCGCGGCGTCCGCGATGAGAATCTTCGCGCCCGAGTGACGCAGGATGTAAGACACCTCCTCAGCCGCGAGCCTGGTATTCACTGACACAAGCACCCCGCCCGCCAGCGGCACGGCGAAATGGCCAATGAGCATCTGCGGCAGGTTGGGCATCAGGTAGGCGACTCGGTCGCCGGGTTCGATGCCGCTTGCCCGCAGGGCGCGGGCCGTCCGCATCGCCTCGGCCGCGAACTCGGAGTATCTGAGGCGCTGGCCGCCGTAGATCACAGCTACCTTGTCCGGCCAGACGCGAGCTGACCGCTCCAGGAACGACAGCGGCGTCAAGGCCGTGTAAGAAACTTGGCTCATGGTGACCTCCCGGGCCGAAGGTCGGTGATTACGGCCTGCTGTCATACTATGTTCTCAGAGTGAAGTATGAGTCTTGAGTGGCCGGTCATGCCGCACCCTGCGGGCGGACTGGTGATGACTTGCCGCGGGGTGGGGCACGAATGGCAGACCGCTCGCGTATCCAATGCAAGGCCGTCGCTGACAAGGTGGTCTCTGCTGAGGAGGCGGCGGCGTTCATCTCGCCCGGCGACCGCTTGGGGATGAGCGGATTCACCGGTTCCGGTCACCCGAAGGCGGTACCGGCCGCGCTGGTCCGTCGTGCCGTCGAGGCGGCCGGGCGCGGCGATCATTTCGCTGTCAGCGTCTGGACCGTATCGACCGCCCCTGAGCTGGGCGGTGCACTAGCGGCCGTGGACGGGATCGACCTGCGGATGCCCTACCAGTCCGACCCGGTCACCCGTGCCAAGATCAACGACGGACTGCTCGGCTACCTGGACGTGCACCTGTCACACGTCGCGCAGATGGTCCGGGAAGGCTTCTTCGGTCACCTCGATGTCGCAGTCGTCGAGGTAGCGGGCGTCACCGCGGACGGCGCGCTCGTCCCGTCCTCCTCAGTCGGTAACAACAACACGTGGATCGACATGGCCGACCGGGTCATCCTCGAGGTGAACTCCTGGCAGCCTGCCGAGCTGGAAGGCATGCACGACATCTACTACGGCGCCGCGCTTCCCCCGGACCGTAAGCCGCTCCAGATCCTGGTGCCCTCCGACCGGATCGGCGTGCCCTATCTGCACTGTCCGCAGGGGAAGATCATCGCGGTCGTCGAGACGAACGATCCGGATTACCCCGCCCCGTCCAAGCCTGCCGATAGCGATTCGCAGCTTATCGCCGGCCATCTCCTGGACTTCCTGAGTCACGAGTCCGGGCGCGGCCGTCTGCCCGCCACGCTGCTGCCCCTTCAGTCCGGCGTGGGTAACGTCCCCAGCGCCGTGCTCGCCGCGTTCGACAGCGGGCCGTTCCGGCCGCTGACCGCCTACACGGAGGTGGTGCAGGACGGGATGCTGCAACTGCTGCGCTCGGGCACCATGACGATGGCCTCGACGACGGCCTTCTCTCTCACCGAAGAGGGCATCGCGGAGCTGCGCGCGAACATCGGCATCTACCGCGACAGGATCATCTTGCGCCCGCAAGAGATCAGCAACCACCCAGAGGTGATCCGCCGGCTCGGCTGCCTGGCGATGAACGGCATGATCGAGGCGGACATCTACGGCAACGTCAATTCCAGCCATATCATGGGCTCGAGCATCTGCAATGGCATCGGCGGGTCCGGCGATTTCGCGCGCAATGCGCATGTCGCGATGTTTCTCACCCCGTCGACCGCCAGGAACGGAGCGATCTCGTGCATCGTGCCGATGGTCAGCCATGTCGATCACACCGAGCACGACGTGCACGTCATCGTCACGGAGCAGGGCATAGCCGACCTGCGCGGCCTCCCGCCCGCGCTCCGCGCCCGGCAGATCATCAACAACTGCGCGCATCCCGATTACCGGCCCGCGCTGCAGGACTACCTCAACCGCGCGTCCGCCACCGGACCCGGCAAGCACACCCCGCACCTGCTCAGCGAGGCTCTGTCATGGCACGTGCGCTACCTGCACGAAGGCACAATGCGGCCTGCCTGACACTGCGGCACTGCGGCTGGCTCAGCCCTCGGGCAGTGGTTGCGGCACTATCCCGGGCATGTCCCGGCGGGTGCCGTACTCGTAGGCGCCGCGGCTGCTGGACAGGGTGAGCGCGCGATCGCCCGGGCGGCGCACGATCAGTTCGACACTGGCCAGCGCGGCATGCCGGACAGTGCGGCTTCCTCCGCGCGGGTCGGTGTAGGGCACAGCCACCGGGTCACCATCGTCGGTAGTCACCGATAGCTGGAGCCGGGCGCGCGGCGAGGGGACGTCGGCAGTGAGCCGGCCCGGGCGGGCATCAACCCTGAGCCGCCGGCCCAGCCCGCCCAGCACGATCCGGTCCCCGGCGAGGCTGAGCGCGCCCATCGCGGTCCATGGCGACCGTGCCGGGCCGACCCTGATCCTGGCGAGCACCAGGTCCAGCCATGCCTCCGGTGCGGCGCCGAAGTCCGCGGCGTGCAGCCACACCCACGAGTCGGCATGCTCGGATCCCCAGTTGTGGCCGACGGTTCCCCGCCACCCGGACACGGCGACCGTGCGGCCATCGATCTCGAGCATGCCGGTGACCTGGCCATCGGGAACACTGGCTTCAAGCTTGGTGCGCGGCAGCGGCGCGCGGTACAGCACCGGCGGACGCAACGGCCTCAACGGCGGCTGCCCACCAGTGATGGCCAAGTCCCAGCGCGCCCTACGGCCTGCCATCGCGGCCTGTCCCCGGAACTTCTCCGGCCCTGCGGCACTACCCTGCGGGAAGGCGGCGCAGACCTGCTTGACCACGGTCGGCGGCTGGCCTGCGTGACGATCGATGACGGTACACCAAAGGGCAACCGACTCCCGGCCCTGACCAGGACGATGGCGGGTGTGGCGGATCCACAGTGCTCGGGGGGAACCAGGGTCACGAGCGCTGATGAACCAGGACTCATACCCGCCGGCGCTCATCTGCCCATCATGCCCTCCCGCAGCAGGGCCGGCGCCCGTTACTACGAAAGGTAGTAACATCTCGTTCGTGAGCGCTGCCGTTCCTACGACGATCATCGTCGCCGGTCTCGCGCTTGCCGGGTATGCGCTGCTGATGACCGCCCTCAACCGGCGAATGGGCCTTGTCTTGCTCGCCGGGCTTGGCGTGCTCGAGATCCTGCTTCTTGTCCTGGTCGGCATGATCGTGGCCCGGCTCATCGGCGGCGGGCGCCCGGCCGGGCTGCCTACGCTCATCGGATACCTGATCGCGACGCCGCTGGTCCCGGTGATCGCGGGGTTCTGGGGGGCGCTGGAGCGATCACGGTGGGGCCCGGCGGTCATCGCCGTGGCCGGACTGGTCGCGGCCGTGCTGATCGTACGGCTGCACGAGATCTGGCCGGTCATCAGTGTCTGAGCCCATCCCATCGCCCGAGCCCGCGGCATCGCAGCCGGACTCGACCAGGACAGGGCCAGGCCGGCTGCTGGTCGCCGTCTACGGCCTCTTCGCGCTCTCCGCTTCCGCCCGGGCCGGGGTGCAGATCGCGACGAAGTTCAGCCACGCCCCGGTCGCCTACTTGCTGTCGGCCTTCGCCGGCGCGGTCTACATCCTCGCCACGGTCACCCTCGCCAACGGCAGCCCGGCAGCACGCCGGATCGCCGTCCTGTCCTGCTCGGTGGAATTCGCTGGCGTGCTTGCGGTCGGCACCTGGAGCGTCGCCGACCCGGCCACCTTCCCCGACGCCACCGTGTGGTCTGGCTACGGCAGCGGCTACGGCTTCGTCCCGCTCGTCCTTCCCGTCTTCGGCCTGCTCTGGCTACGCCACTGCGCCAGGCGGGCCGCAGCCCAGCGCACGAGCATGCAGCCAGACGAGGCCAGAATGCGCTGAAGCTGGATAGCTTGATTCCTACTCCCCGCGTCGTACTCGGCCGGGTCGGCCTATCCGCGCTGACCAGGCAGAAGATGCTTCCCGCGTGCGATGACGCCGGACCCCCCGCCCGGCAGCATCGGTGTCATGGCAACGACACTTCCCGTCACCGGCCAGCGGCGATCGTTCCTGCTCCAGCGAGCGCCGACCGCGATCGGCGCCGGCGTCAGCATGGCCTTCTCCGAAGGACTGTCCGACACCGGCGACCTGACCGGCCGCGGCCATCCGTACGCGCGCGGCGCGATCACCGGCGCCGGCACGTTACTTGGCGGCATCCTGCACACGCTGCCGTTCCTCGTCCCTCAGTACCGGCCGGCGGTGCTGCTCGCGCTCGCGGCGATCGCGTTCGAACTCCTCGCGCTTGCCGCGATTCGCCGACGGTTCTTCGGCACCGGCTTCCTCGGCTCGCTCATCTCCGTCACGCTCGCCGGGGCGATCATCGCCACCATCAGCGCCGCGCTCGGCGCAATCGGCTGATCGCAGATCTCCTACTGGTTTCCGGTCAGCGGTACGAGCGCGCCTGTAGCTCGAACAGCTCGGCGTAGCGCCCGCCGGCGGCGATCAGCTCGTCGTGGCTGCCTTGCTCGACGACGCGGCCCTCGTGCAGAACGACGATGAGGTCGGCCACCCGTACGGTGGAAAAGCGGTGGGACACGAACACGGTCACCGCCCCGCTCCGCTCGGCCGTGCGCCGGGACGCCCCGACGTAGCGTTCGAACAGCGCCGCCTCGGTCGGCGCGTCCAGGCTCGCGGTCGGTTCGTCAAGGACGAGCAGGAGCGGGCGTTCCCGCATCATCGCCCGGCCGAGCGCCACCTTCTGCCACTGGCCGCCGGACAGATCCCGGCCGTCCGGCAGCGACCGGCCGAGC
>Ga0187812_1000072_pt1 | contig 35813 bp, 27 predicted proteins | sample NC_S_2_FD_130582 | JGI IMG/M metagenome (GOLD analysis project Ga0187812, IMG submission 130582) | Wetland sediment microbial communities from Neuse River Estuary, North Carolina, USA - ASW-S_2 | ecosystem: Environmental > Aquatic > Freshwater > Wetlands > Sediment | place: USA: North Carolina...
CCTTGGATATATTACAAATTTTACCGGTACACCGCGGGTGTGCAATGCTTGATACATCTCCCGCGAGTTGGATACATCGGTGTAAACATCAATAGCACCGTGAAGTATAAGTGTTGGGGTAACAATGTCTTGTGAATAAAATGCCGGCGACCGGCTGATATAAAGGTTATCCATATTAATGGGTTTATCCCAATAATAATATCCAAGCCACATCTTTTCAAAGCTTGGCTGCCAGGAATTACTAAAGTCTGTGATCAAACTGTAAAGTCCGTACATCGAAACTGCTGCTTTGAAACGGTGTGTTTGTGAAATTATCCAGTTGGTAAGATATCCGCCGTAACTTCCGCCGGTAACTCCCATTCTTGTAGTATCGATATAACCTTTGGAAATAATATAGTCTACTCCATCCATTACATCACGGTAATCTCCGCCGCCAAGATCATACCTTGCCGCCTGCCCGAATTCATCTGAGTAACCGCTGCTGCCTCTTGGATTAGGTGCAAAAACCAGGTAACCGTTAAAGTTAAAATCTCTTATACCGTATATCTGATCGAATGTGTTGGTAAATCTTCCGTAAGGACCGCCGTGAACGGTAAGTATTAAAGAATATTTTTTGTCTGGATCAAAGTTTTCCGGTTTGAAGAGGATTCCATCTATATCAAATTTTCCGTCGCGGCTTTTATAAGTTACTACTTCTTGATTTCCATGAGCGAAATTATCGAGCTGCTTTGAAAAATCAGTTAAGCTTTTTCCATTCAAATAAATTTCTGGCAATGAGCTTGCGTTTTGAAAAATGCATGTATAGTCTTTTCCATCTTTGGAAAAAGATAAATCCGAAATTACCGTATTGCCGGATGTTATTTGTTTTATTTGTTTCGTCTTAATGTTTACTTCGTAAAGCTGCGTGTTGGTTCTTTCATTTACAGTAAAAAGAATAGTGGAATTATTTTCCCAAACAAAGCTATCAACACTGTAATTAAAATCTGCGGTTAAGTTTTCTTTATCAGAGCCGTCCGCATTCATTAAGTTCAAATCGGTTTCGGCGAATTCAACATCGGGAACAGTTTGAGTTATATAAGCAATTTTATTTCCATCATCGGAGAAAGCCGGTGAAGTTTCTGGTCCCGCTTCCGAAGTAAGCTGGGTTTTCTTTCCGGCTAAATCAATTGAATAAATATCATACTTTTGCGCATCGTCATAATCGCCGGTATAATTTGTTTGATAAACAATTTCATTTCCGCTGTTATTAAAACTTATATCTTCAGCGCCCGCGTCAAGTAAAAATGAAGATTCAATCTTGCCGGATTCCACATTTAAGATTGATAAAATTTTATTTGGATTTTTACGCGGAAATACTTCGCCGTCTATTTTCCTTTTATCTAAAGCTTCTTTTATCGAATCAGACTTTGCATCAAACTCATCCGATAATAGTGCAACTTTTTTGGAACCGTTTGACCATGAATATTCATCAAGACTGGTCGGTAGTGAAGTCCAATTCAGCGCCTCTCCGCCGCTTAACGGAGCCGCCCAAAGCTGCGCCGATTCATTTTCCATTTTACCGGTTTCTTTATTTAAATATTGCCGCTTCGAAATGAAAGTTACCCATTTACCATCAGGAGAAAATTGGGGAGATGTACAGCTTTCACCGTTTTCAGAAAATTGATGATATGATTTCGTCCTTACATCAAGTAGATAAACTTGTGTTATCCATTTGCTCGAAAGTATATCCGCCTTTCGTTCCGTAAAAAGAATTTTGCTTCCATCGGGCGAGATTACCGGAGAAGACGGGATATTAAATTCTAATTGATCTTGCATTGTCAGTGGTTTTTTGCTTTGGGCATAAGCAGACAGACAAAGAATAAATGAGAAGATTATAATAAATCGGAACGCAGCTTTAATTTTCATTTTATCACCTGATATTTTTAATGCGGATGACCGGCTTCTTGAACCGGCATCGTCATTTTTAATTAGATAAATTTTGGTTTAAAATTCTATTATATTTCACCAGAAAAAGTTACTCAATCTTAAGCAGTAAATCTATTTTTTCCGAAAAATTATTTATGAAGATTTTTATGAAATCAAAATCTGTAATGTTACAATTCATTGTTACTCTAATAATTTTTTCTTCATTAAAAATTTTTCCGCAAGCTGTTGACGATAAGTTTAACGACAGATTTAATCTAACCAACTATACGGTTTTTTCTCCCGGCTCTGAAGTAAGCGTTAATATTTCTTCTAACTCGAATGAAAGCAATAATTTTCAATTCAAACTTTTAAAGATTGATGATCCGGTAGACTTCTTTTCAAAGATTGATAAGAATTCTCTCCGGATAAATTTTGACGTTTGGGGAATTGATAGACAAATTCTTCTAAAATATACCAAGCTTGTAAAGCAGTGGAACGCCACATTAAATGCTTCCGGCATGATCGGATCGAACAAGAATCTAAACATCGGGAAAATAGAAGAACCGGGTAATTATATTTTACAAGCCGTCAAAGGAGATTATGTAGCATATTGCGGTATCGCCGTAACCGACAAAGCTGTTATATACAAAAACAGCGGACGGCAGGTTCTTGCTTATGTTGCTGACGCAAAGACAGGCGATGTAATTAAAAATGTTAGCTTTAGTTTGTATAATGACAATAAGCTTCTCGATCAAAAGAACTCCGATTCCTCCGGCTTAGCTTTATTTTCAATAAAAGAAAATATTGATTTCAGCGATGAGAACGCTTTGCTGGTTGCTCAAACAAAAGATGAAACAATCCTTAGCGATCCGTATTTCTATTTCCGGCTGGATGCCAAACCTTTTGTCGCGTACATCTATACAAACCAGCCGGTCTACCGCCCGGGACAGATGGTTTATTATAAAGCTATAATCCGTAAGCGCGACGGAAATGATTTACTCAATGTTGCCGGAGAAAAATTCAAAGTAATAATTAGAACTCAAAAGCGAAAAGAAATTTTTTCACAAGAATTGAAATCGAACGAATTCGGCGCAGTTTCAGGAAGTTATAAACTAAGTGATGACGCAGAACTTGGAAATTATTCCATAATTATTGTAAAGGATGATCAGCCGTATTTCGGCTCATTCAGCGTTGAAGAATATAAAAAACCCGAATATCTCGTGTCGGTTTCAACTGCAAAGGAACATTATGCCGTAAACGATACAATCAATGTGAACATTTCCGCGAAGTATTATTTTGGTTCGCCGGTAACCGAAGGGAAAGTTAATATAAAAATTCTTAGGCAGCGCTATTGGAGACCGTGGTGGCTTGATTCTCATTTTGCATGGTTTTACCGCTCTTTTAATTCGGGAAAAATTCTTGAGCACAGTGCGAATGAATTAATCTCCCAGCAGGAAGGAACTCTTGATAAAAATGGTAATTACATTTTCCGTTATAAAGTTGATCCTAATTTAAGTGATGATTATTCTTATACAATAGAAGCCGAGGTAACAGATAATTCGCGCCAGACGGTCTCCGGTTCGAAAGATATTTATGTTACTAGAGGGAGTTTCATTATTTCAACTTCGCCGGAAAAATATTTTGTTGAAACCGGCAGACCCATTAATCTAAATATCACCGCATCCGATTTTACAAATAAACCTGTAAAAACAGGCTTCCGGGTAATCATAAATTATCCCGAGCAGAATTTAAATGGCAAAACTAATTTTATTCCTCCAAGTGACACACTTTCCGGCTCAACAGATTCTTCAGGTAAAACGGTAATTAGTTTTTTGCCGAGACAGTTATATGCCGGCAGCTATAATTATATCGTTACAGCCAGTGATGAAAAAGGAAGAATGATTTCTGCCAACGGTTATTTTTCAATCGGCTTATTTAATCAGAATACTTTTGAAGGAAATAAATATGGAGTTAGTATTGCCACAGACAAAGACGCTTATCAGAAAGGCGATACTCTAACAGCAATTATTTCTCTCTCGCAGCCTAATGCGCAAATTCTTGTAAGCTATGAAGCGGCAAATTTTCTCGGCTATGAAATTTACGATGTTAAAGGAACTTCACTTTTAATTAAAAAAAAATTAAGTGCGGAGTATTCGCCGAGCTTCAATATTTCCGTTGTCTTTATGAAAGAAAAGCAGCTTTACACGGGCTCAAAGCTGGTCGGTGTTCTTGATAGAAATAAGCTTCTAAAAATTTCTCTGATGCCGTCCAAAAAAATATTCAAACCCGGCGAGGATGCATCTTATAAAATATTGGTAACAGATCAGAAAGGAAAACCTGTTAAAGATGTAGACCTTTCTTTCGGAATAATTGATGAAAGCATTTATGCGATTAGAAAAGACAATACACCGGACATTCAGGATTTCTTTTACGCCCCAAAATATTCATATATGCCGGTCTATAGCTCGCTTCAGAGTAATAATTACAGTGGCTCAAGCAGAAGATTGCTTCTAACAGATAAAGACTTGTTCGATGAGAAGGATTTAAGTGAAAAAGGAAATGCGGGAATTTCAGGCAGGCTTACTTCGCGTCCTGGATTTGTAAACTTTGAAAATATTTATGTGCTTCTTAACGGTGAAAAGAATTATTATAAAGTTAAAACAGATTCACTTGGTAATTTTAATTTTGAAAACATTGCAGCCGGTAAGTATGATTTCTTTGTTGTTCTCGATAACGCCGAACTCCTTAACAAAGGCAAAGTTGAAATTACAAACAAAGTGAACAAAAACTTTGACCTCGGAAATTTTGAGAATAATGCGCCCGTTCCGCCGCCTCAAAGATTTCTCGGAGGTCGGGATTTTATAAGAATGAATCAAACATTTGAGAGCCCGCAAGGGATTATGTTAAAGGGAATGAATGAAACACAATTTGTTCAGCCGCAGCTTCGAACAAATTTTGTGGATGCGATTGAATGGGAACCCGACGTTATTACAAACGAAAACGGCATTGCAGATGTTAATTTCAAAATGCCGGATAATTTAACTGCCTGGCGCGCTACTGTTAAAGCTATAACTGGCAACGCTGAAGTCGGACAACAGTCTGATAAGATTATATCAAGAAAAAATCTTTTAATTAGAATGGAAGTCCCAAGATTTTTTAGACAAGGCGATCAAGTTACAATTTCTACTATCGTTCATAATTATCTTAATGAAACAAAGAATGTTAAAATATCCTTTGCTCCGAAAAATGTTAACCTTCTTGAATCTAAAATTGATCAGACAGGAATGGATGAAAAATGGGAGAAAAAAAATTCCTACATAGTTCCGCTTCAAAATAATTCTGAAGTAAGAATCGATTGGGAAGTAAAGATAACAGAACCTTCCGACAGCGCAGAACTTATTGCCGAAGCGCTAACCAACGAGGAATCAGACGCAGTAGAAATTAAAGTTCCTATTTACCCTGATGGCGTCAAAGAATTAGATCCTTTAACTGCTGATATTTCAAGTCAGCATTCAGACCGGAATATTGAATTTACAATCCCTAAAAATTCTGATTTAAAGGCTGCAAAATTATCGTTTTCTGTTTCGCCTTCGCTTTCCGGTACCGTTTTAAAAGCTCTCGACGATCTTGTCGGCTATCCTTACGGCTGTGTTGAGCAGACTATGAGCAGATTTTTACCTTCCATAATTGTAGCTAATACTTTTAAAGAAATTAATGCGCCTTTAAATACAAATACTTTGAAGGAACTTCCTATTGTTGCAGAAGCAGGGCTAAAAAGATTGTACGGCTTTCAGCATCCGGATGGCGGCTGGGGATGGTGGACTAACGATCAAACTAATCCTTATATGACTGCTTACGTTATCTACGGCATGAGCCTAGCCAAAGCCGCTGGCTACCATGTAGATTCTACTTCTTTTAATTACGGAATTGAAAGCTTAACTAACCAGCTTAAGAATTATCAGAAACTTGATCCAACCACGACTGCATTTATGCTGTACGCATATATAAAATCAATGAAGGCAAAAGAATTCGACGGTTTTGTCTATATAAATATTATTAATGATCTGATGCAGAAGGATTTAAATTCATATTCACTTTCGCTGCTTGCCATTGCTTTGAAGGATATGAACTCTAAAACTCTTTTAGATTCTGTTCTTAATAAATTAAAAAATTCTGTTAGTGAAGATAAAACATTCGCATACTGGAGCGGCAAGCAGTGGCATTATTCGTGGCAGGAAGATAAAGTTCAAACTACCGCATTTGCGGTAAAAGCATTGATAGAAAATAATTATGATCCGTCTTTGGTTTCTAAAGCAGTACGCTGGCTGTCAAACGAAAAGCAGGGATTTTCGTGGCAATCCACGCAGCAAACAGCATCTGTTATTTTTGCTTTAGCCGACTATCTTAAATCGACTAATGAGCTTAATCCCGATTTCAATGCTTCCGTTTACTTGAACAATCATAAACTTTTTGATAAGGAATTTACTAAAGGACAAATATTTAGTGAGGAACCGACAATAAAAATTGACGGTTACAAAGAAAAATTTTTAAGGAACGGCATCAACAAAATTACGATAAAAAAAACCGGCAGCGGCAAGTTATACTTTAGCGGCATAAGTGAATATTATTCGCCTGAAAAAAAGGCTGTTGATTCAAAAAGTAAAATTAGTGTAAATCGTGAATACTATATTCTGAAACCGGTTCAAACCGATAACAGAATAATATACACGAAAGAAAAATTTAGCGGAACAGTTTCCTCAGGTGATTTAATTTTTGTAAAAACACATGTTGAAACGAGCGAAAATAATCTTCAATATTTACTTCTTGAAGATATGCTTCCTTCCGGTTTTGAAGCGGTCAAAGACGAAAACGATTATCAAATTGAAGGAGAAAATAATTACCGTTATCACGGCGGCTTTGGATTCATGCCAATGCTGTGGAACTATACAGATAGGGAATACCACGATGACAAAGTTTCTTTCTTCGTTACTAACTCTGCCAAGTCTATGGATTTTTCTTATATCATACGTGCAGAAATTCCGGGCAGTTTTAACGCAGCACCAGCAAGATGTTATTTGATGTATTATCCTTATGTTATTGGAAGAAGTTCCTCCATCAAGATAAAAGTAAACGACTGATTGTGCAGAACCAGAGAAGATATATTTAATAATCGAGTTATTTCTCAATTACAGAAAGTTGTCATTTAAATAATTTTCAGTAACGAGAAGCATTTTTGCGTTTTTCAACAGGTTTTCCCTTTATTATCTCTAACTATTCTAATTCAATCCATTTATGATGTATATTATTTAGCATCAAAAGATGCCGTTCTGGCATAATTTTATATAATCACAATCTGTAAAAACAATTGTATTTGAAATAATAAACACATAATAGATAAGGGGTTTTTATGGCAAAACAAAATAGACGGGATTTCTTAAAAACTGCGGCAATAGCCGGTACCGCAATAAGCGGTTTGTCAACTAAATCAGCAAAAGCTGCCCCAAAGGATATTCTATCCGAAGACCGGATGGGAGTTCTTGTTGATACAACAGTTTGTATCGGGTGCAGGAATTGCGAGTGGGCATGTAAAACTGCGCATAATATGTCAACCCAATCGCAAGATAAGTACAGCGACCGCACAGTCTTAAAAGAAATGCGGCGGCCTGATGAAAACGCATTGACCGTAGTTAACGAGTATCCCAATCCTCAAAGTACCGAAATACCAACAGACGTAAAAGTTCAATGTATGCACTGCGATCATCCTGCATGTGTCTCGGCTTGTATAGTAGGTGCATTTTCAAAACACGAAAACGGTTCAGTAACATGGGATACGACACGATGTATCGGCTGCCGTTACTGCATGGTTGCATGTCCTTTCCAGGTTCCCGCATTCCAATTCGACAAAGCCTTAAATCCTCAAATTAAAAAATGCGACTTCTGTTTTGAAAGAACCAAAGTCGGAAAACTTCCTGCATGCGTTGATATCTGTCCGGTTGAAGCCTTAACCTACGGCAATAGAAATGATCTTATAAAGATTGCCCGAGAAAGAATAAGAAGGAACCCTGAAAAATATGTTAATCATATTTTCGGTGAATATGAAGTTGGTGGAACTTCCTGGCTTTATCTCGCTAATCAGGATTTTTCAAAACTGCAGTTTCCAAAACTTGGAGACAAACCGGCGCCGGGCGTTTCAGAATCAATCCAGCACGGAATATTTGCGTACTTTGTACCGCCGGTTTCGTTATACGCGTTGCTCGGCGGATTGATGTGGATTACTAAACGAAAAAATGAATTAGAAGAGTAAAGGGAAAAACTATGGAATTATATACAAGACCCGCTCCTATTACAAAAAGATATTTTACGCCGGGCGTAATTATATTAATTCTGCTCGCTGTTAACGGGCTGTCCTGGCTTGCGGCAAGATTTATCTTCGGCATTGGCGCCGTAACAAATCTAAGCAATCAATATCCATGGGGAATATGGATAGGTATTGATGTTGCAGCCGGTGTTGCTCTTGCTGCCGGCGGATTTACTACTGCCGCACTCGGTCATGTTATGCACCGCGAATATTATCACGATATTGTTCGTCCTGCACTACTTACCGCTATGCTCGGATATACCTTTGTTGCAGTCGGAGTTTTTATAGACATCGGAAGATGGTATTACATCTGGCATCCATTAATTATGTGGAATGGAAGCTCGGCTCTGTTTGAAGTCGGCATTTGTGTTATGATTTATCTTACAGTTCTTTATATAGAATTTCTTCCGACGGTTTGCGAAAGATTTATCGGTCATATGAATTTGAAAGGCGTATTAAAATTCTTAAACAGACCGGTAGAGAAACTCTTAATTCTATTGAACCGCGGATTATCCAAAACGATGTTTATATTTATTATCGCCGGGGTTGTTCTTTCAACACTTCATCAGTCTTCTCTTGGAACTTTGATGATTATTGCCGGACCGAAGATGCATCCATTGTGGCAAACCCCAATCCTTCCCTTGCTGTTTTTATTATCCGCAATATCTGTCGGCTTCCCAATGGTAATATTTGAATCATTAATTGCCGCAAGATCTTTCGGCTTAAAACCTGAAATGCGGGTTCTTTCAAGATTAGGCACAATGGTTGCGCCAATCCTTGGAGTTTATCTTGCTTTCAAGATTGGTGATATGTTCATCAGAGAAACTTTTGTTTATCTAACTTCCTTTAATCTTCAAAGCGTAATGTTTGTGATTGAACTACTTTTCGGCGTAATAATTCCGCTGCGTATGTTTCTTTCAAAAGCAGTTTTGAACTCTCCTCTCTGGCTTTTTATAGCGTCGTCGCTGGTTGTGTTCGGCGTATTCATAAACAGGCTAAATAATTTTGTTATAGCTTACAATCCTCCATATAAATTCGCGACATATATTCCTTCAATCGGAGAAATCTCCATAACAGTCGGGTTTATTTCGCTGCTTGTATTGGGCTATAGATTTTTCGTAATGAATTTCCCGGTTATAAGTCAGCCGGATAAAAAATATTCACCTACTACTAAATTTGCAATAAAGGGCGGCGAAGAATGAAAAAGATTGTATTAATTATATTAGCTATATCAGCAATAAGTTTCGGACAGAAGAAAATTTCTAAAACGCATCCGGAAACTAATCTTACGTGCAAAACATGCCATTCATGCGAGGTTCCTACAAGGCAAGATCCGTGCTTAAATGCTTGTCCCCGTGTCTCGATGGTTACAGTTTATGAAGCGGCAGAAAAGACAAAAAATGTGGTTACGCTCGGAGAGATTTCCAACAAATATGAACCGGTAATATTTCAGCACAGGATTCACGCACAGATGGCTGAAATGTCCGGCGGCTGCGCTACTTGCCATCATTATAATACAAGCGGACCAATCCAGCCTTGTAAGAATTGTCATCTGCTTAGCCGGAAGAGAGACGACATAAGCAAGCCTGATCTTGAGGCAGCGTACCATAGACAATGCATTTCATGTCACCGTGAATGGAGCCATCAAAATAGCTGCGTTTCATGCCACGCTTTAAAGAATACTTCGCTAAGCGCCTCGCAATTAAAAACGGCGCAGACTCTTGAAAACAAAACACATCCGAAACTGGTTGAGCCGAAGAAATTAGTATTTGATACGAATGATAAAGACGGCAGGCTTGTAACTTTCTTCCATGATGAGCACATAAATTTGTTCGGAGCAAAATGTATTAACTGCCATCAGCAGCAAAATTGTTCCATGTGTCATGACAAAGAAAAAGTCAACATGGTAAATACTCCTGAAGGAATGCCGATAAAAATTCAGAAGAATAAAGCCGAACATCATAAGCCGTGCTTTAGCTGCCATCAGAATGATAATTGTAATTTGTGCCACTTACAGAAAGCCGCCGGTCCTTTTAATCATGAAGTTAGGACGGGATGGGCTTTAAACCGTTTCCACGAAAACCTTTCATGCACTAAATGCCACGGCAGTTCGTATAATTTTGTCAAGCTCGATAACAATTGCGTTAGCTGTCATAGTGATTGGAAGGTCGGCAAGTTCAATCATCAAATTACCGGGCTGAAGCTGGATGAAAACCATGTTGAAGTAGATTGCGGTGATTGCCATGTGAATAAAGATTTTTCCAAAACTCCAGTTTGTTCTAATTGCCACGATGATAAAAGTTTTCCAAAAGACAAACCCGGAAAATTAATTTCTTCTGTACAAATGAAGTCGGCTAAGAAAGTAAAATAAAAATTATTTCCTGTTAAGCTTGATTTGATGTTAAGTGAATGATTAGAATGAAAATGATGGTTACGAAAATAGGATCCAAACTAATTCTTGTTGTAGGGATAACTGCGCTTTTGACGATTGGGATTTTTTCTTACTTCAATATTCGTTCTCACAGCTCAAGTCTTCTTGCAGAAGTTGAACAGGGCGCTAACCAGCTTAGTGAAACCGTAATACACAGCACGCGGTACGACATGCTTCTTAACCAGCGGGATAGAATTAATAAAATTATTAATACCATCGGCGAACAGCCAAGCATTAGAACCGTACGTGTTATTAATAAATCCGGTGCGATAATTTATTCTTCACATCAAGACGATATCGGCAGAATGGTTGACAAGAATGAAGAAAGCTGTTATGCATGCCATGCAGCTAATAAGCCGCTGGAAAGGCTGCCGATAAAAGGGCGGACAAGAATTTTTAGACCTGTTCCCGCTTCTCCGCGAGTTCTCGGAATTATAAGCCCGATCTATAACGAAGAATCATGCTGGCAGGCTGACTGCCACGCGCATCAAAAATCTCAAACTGTTTTAGGAGTTCTTGATATTACTATCTCGCTCGAAGAAGTTGATAAGCAAATCCAAAAAAGCGAAATGGAGATAATAATTTTCGCGATTACCGCCGTTATTGCTTTAAGCTTTATCATCAGCTTTTTTGTAAGACGCTGGGTTGTAAAACCGGTTAACGAACTATTAAATGCGACAAACCAGGTAGGCGTTGGCAATCTAAATTATACAATTAAAGATAGACGCAAGGATGAGCTTGGTATGCTTGCAAGATCATTTAACAACATGACCCTAAAATTATCAGAAGCAAGAATGCAGTTATTTCAATCCGATAAAATGGCTTCGCTGGGAAGGCTTGCCGCCGGGGTTGCGCACGAAATTAATAATCCGCTGACAGGCGTTTTAACATACAGCAGCTTTCTTTTGAAAAGAACTGAAAATAATTCTGAGCTTCAGGAGGACTTAAAAGTTATTGTAAGGGAAACCAAGCGCAGCAGGGAAATAGTTAAAAGCCTTCTTGATTTTGCGCGCCAGTCAGTCCCCAAAAAGAATGAAGCAAGTATAAACGAAATTATCGACCGCTCAATTTCAGTAATCGAAAACCAGCTTACAATTAATCACATTAAGCTGAATAAAAATCTTAATACGAATCTTCCTACGATTACAGTTGATGCGAACCAGATGCAGCAGGTGTTTATAAACTTAATCGTTAATGCTGCCGATGCGATTGGAATAAGCGGCGGTACAATTTCAATATCAACCGCATTAATATCACTTTCTCCATACGGAATCACGCATATTAAAAAGGCTATTTGTCCGAAGCGCCATGACCTGATTGACAACGAATATAAAATTGATGGAATGCCTTCTATCAAACTAAAAATTATTTCATCGCTCGGAGAAGATATTGTTCACTTTGATCCTGTTTACGGACGGAATCATCATCTTTCGAAAATAAATGAATTAAAAGGCGATGCAAAAGTTGTGTGCCCGCTGTGCAGCTGTTCATTGATGGAAGAAAATCTGAAATGCCCGCAGTGCGGCTCGCAGGTTTTTTCAATTGAAATTCCTTCGCAGGGAAAATTTGAGGCGTGTACAAGCAGAAGCTGCGGCTGGCAGAGATGGGACGCTGTCGATAACGAAGGTAAGCGTGAATATATTGAAATAAAACTTTCCGATTCGGGATGCGGAATAGCTAAAGAAGATCTTGCAAGAATATTTGAGCCTTTCTACAGCACGAAAGGGCAGAAAGGAACCGGGCTTGGTCTTTCCGTGATATGGGGGATTATTGATAATCATAACGGCACTATTAAAGTTGAAAGTGAAATTAATAAAGGAACAACTTTTACGATTCATCTTCCTTTAAAACAGGTAAGATAATTTATGAACAAGCAATTCGACATATTGGCTATCGACGATGAGCAGGTAATAATTGACGCAATTAATAAAATTTGCTCTTCGGAAGGATACAGAGTTGATTCGTCTATTGATGCTAAAGATGCGCTGGAGAAGCTGTCCAAAAATTCTTACAAGATTATCGTCTGCGATATTATGATGCCCGACATCGATGGGTTTGAGTTTCTTGAAGAGATAGTTAAAAGAAAAATTTCTTCGCCGGTTATTATGACCACGGGATATTCTACTGTTGAAAACTCCGTGAAGTCCTTATACAACGGGGCAATAGATTTTATTCCAAAACCCTTTACCGCAGATGAGATACTAAATTCAGTCATTCGCGGAATGAGATATTCAGATGTTCAGAATAAAATTATTTCTTCTCCTAATCAGCAGGATGATTCGACAATAATTTACGTTCCATGCCCGGCAAAATATTTCAGGCTTGGATATTCAAGCTGGGCTGCGGAAGAAAATACAGGAACAATTCTGATCGGCGTAACGGATTTATTTTTGAAAATTATAGAGAGCATTGAAGAATTGGAACTCTATAAGCTTGATGAAGAAATTGTTCAAGGAAATCAGTGCGCTACGTTAAAATCAAAAGACAACTTAGTCCATAATATTTTGTCGCCGGTAACCGGCAGAATAATTGAAAGGAACGAAGAAATTTTAAATGATGTAAATATTATAGAAAAGGATCCTTACTTTGAAGGATGGCTGTACAGAATTATTCCTTCTGAAAGCGAATACGAGTTAAAGCAGCTTATTCCATGCAGTTCGGATAGGTTTTAGAAATTATAAATAACCGGTGAAAGCCGGTAGTAAATTTAATCAAAGGAGTCATATATGCCACTATTAATTATTGCAGTAATACTGTTCGTTATTGCTGATGTCTTAATCAGGCAAATCAGTAAGAGAATACGCGAACAAAAAGAAAGAAAGGACCGCGAAGCGGCTTTAGCCGTTAGCTTGAACCTGGATTTTACCAGAGAATCAAAAACTTTAAAGAGAGTTGAAGTTGTTAATCCAAAAGCAAAAATTCTTTGCGTTGACGATGAGCCTGTAATTCTCGATAGCTTTAGAAAAATTTTAGTGCTCGACGGTTATTGTGTTGATACTGTTGAAACCGGTCAGGAAGCGCTTGGATTAATTCAGTCACGCCATTATGATTTTGTCTTTACCGATTTAAAGATGCCTCAGATGGACGGCGTTGAAGTTACAAAGGCTGTTAAACACCTTCGCCCGGATATTGACGTTGTAATTATAACCGGTTTTGCTACTGTTGAAACCGCTGTCGAATGTATGAAATACGGCGCTATGGATTACGTTCAAAAACCTTTTACCGAAGATGAGCTTCTTGAATTTGTGAAAAAAATATTAATTAAAAGGCAGGACAGAATTCAGAAGCAACTGAAACCTAAAGTACACATTACTCATCTTGCAGAATCAAAGCATTTTAAAACTTATGAGTTTGCTATCCCCGGCGGTGTTTTTATTTCTCCGGGGCATTGCTGGGCTAGTATGGAACAGGACGGCGCGGTTAAGGTTGGTATCGATGATTTTGCAAAAAAACTGATTGGAAGAATTGACGCTGTTGATTTTCCTAATCTTGGTATGATCGTTAAAGTCGGACAGCCATTGTTTTCAATAAAACAGGGAACTCGCACAGTTAATTTCAATTCGCCTTTATCGGGAAAGGTTACTAAAATTAATTCACCGCTGAAGAATGAAATTGAGTCGCTAGATATTACTCCGTATGAATCTAACTGGATTTGCATTCTTGACGCGGATAATCTGGATACTGAAATTAAAAATATGAAAATCGGCAAGACAGCCGTTACTTATTATCAGGAAGATATAGACCGCTTAATCGGGCTTAGAAAAAAATCCGGCACAAGCTCTTCAAATAGCTACGATGAGTTACAGGAAGGAGAGTTTGAAAAATTAAACGATACGGAATTCTATTCCATGGTGAGCGAGTTTTTTAAGAAGTAAGTTAATTATTGCGGGCTGCCGCAGTAATTGCATCAGCCCGTTAAATAATATTTAGCTTCACCGGCTATTCTTATTTGTTTTCCCCCGAAGAATTTAGCAACATAAAATCTAATTTATTATTATTAGCATATTATTTTTTATAATAATTGCTGGAAATAATAAATGGCAGAGAAATCAAAGCTTTGGTACTTAGAAAATTTTAATCTCTTCAACGGGCTTGGAAAAGAAAGTATGGTGGAGTTAAATAAAATCTCATCTATGAATGAGACTGCAAAAGACCAGCCGATATACTTTGCCGCTGAGCCTTCACAAGCGATTTTTTTTCTTAAGACAGGCAGGGTTAAGATTGTTAAGTATTCTTCTGATGGTAAAGAAAATATTTTAGCTTTAATTAATCCCGGCGAAATATTTGGAGAAATGGCTTACCTTGAAGAAGAACAAAGAACTGATTATGCCTATACAATAGAGCCTTCGCTGATATGCGCTATTAACAAAACAGACCTCGCTTCTTTTATTGAAGCTAACCCATCGTTAAACTTAAAACTGACAAAACTAATCGGCTTAAAGTTACGGAGCTATTCTGAAAGGATTGAGGACCTGATATTTAAAGATGCGAACCAAAGAATAATTTCATTTATCTTAAGACTCGCAGAAAAGAACGGTAAAGAATTAGGAGGACAAATTTTTATCAAGCCTTTTATGAAGCATCAAGACATCGGTGAAGTTACGGCATGCTCACGCCAGACCGTAAATTATCTTCTCACCGATTTACGTGATAAAAATATTATCAGCTTTGACCGTAAGAAGCTTATAATATTGAAACCCGGAGAATTAAAGAAACTGTCAACATAATACTTTGTAAAATACTTGACACTATTCTTTTACTCTTCTTTTTATTTTTCATATAAAAAATGAAATTATCTTTAATTATAACTGAAGATTGTGTGCTTGTAAAAGAGCGGAAACCGTGCTAAGGAGCTTAATGCAGAAACATTCCGGTATTTCAGTTGAAATAATTAATAATAAAAAAAGCGCGGGAAAAAATATTAATATTGTTCCAGCGCTTTTAATAAATGATGAATTATTTTCTTACGGCGATATTGACGAATCCAGATTGTTATCTCGTCTATATAAAAAATTCTTACCGGGTTGATAAATTTTCAACGTAGGTTTTCGCTTTTTCAAAATTGTAAAGCATGCCTAAGACTGCTCCGTAAACTATATGCCCGGTTAGGCTTGCCATAGCGAGTATTATGGAACCGGAAAATATTCCGGATATAAAGCTCATTCCGTTTATAAGATGCATCATTGGCATTACAATAATTTGAGCCATTAGCCATGGGAAAAGAGAAAATATCACGCCGCTTTTTATACTGCTTTTACTTTCAGTTAAGTTCAAATATATAGCTGAATATATAAGCGCGAGAATAATTCCTACCATAAAATGAGCAATCCATCCGAACACAACCGGCAAGCCCATTGTTGATGCCAGCATTTCCGGTATATTCATCTTTATGCCCATTAACGGCGCCATAAAAGTAAACATAGTCATTGCGACTGTTGCGGCTATGCCTGAAATGATCGCCGACTTCAAGTTAATTAAGTTTTTCAATTTGTAACTCCTTCTATTTGTTATAAAAAAATTTTGCGTGAAAAATAAATTATGTGCATACCTGCTGCTGTCATTTACTTTACACTTTGGTAACTTTTTTAAACCGGTGGTTAATAAAATATGTTTGGGTTGAATAGAGTTGTGCTTGAAAAATAAAGAATGATTTTTTGTAAGCTAATTGACAGTTGATCAATTAAGCGGAAGATACATTTGAACCGAAAATTTTTTAAAAATAATTTCTAACTAATTAATTGGAGTCATTATGAAATACTTAAATCGTATCGTATTATTTTCATTTCTTCTTGCTTTTATTTTTGCCTTATCGGTTTCCGCGCAAAATACTGAGCAGCAAAAAAAAGAAGCCGCGCTTGACGGCTACTGTCCGGTAGCTTATGCAGTAATGCATAAACCATTAAAAGGTAATCCCAAATTTTATTCTATATATGAAGGCAAGACTTACAACTTTGCCGACGGTAAGGCAAAGGAAATGTTTGACGGTAGTCCGAAAAAGTACATTCCTAAATATGACGGATATTGTGCGGCGGCTATGTCGATGGGAAAAAAGCTAAAGTCAAATCCGAAATTATTTTCAATATATAAGAGCAATACCTATTTGTTTTCTACGAAGGAAGCTAAAGCTATGTTTGATAAAGAACCGGATATGTATGTTAAAAAGGCGGATAAAGAATTTGCAGCATTGAATAAATAAGTAAAAATTTTTCCGGCTGCTGCAATACGGCAGCCGGGAATAAAACATGACTTAATAATGATCTCCTTTTTTTCCACTTGAATTCGCATACCTAAAATCTAAATACGCACATTATAATTTATAAGGCGGGCATATAATAATTGCAGCATTGAGAAAAATAATTTTGGATCCCTTCATGTTTTTTCCAATCTGTTTTTATTGAGTGAAGTTTTTAATAATTTATAATTGATCATATGAGGTCAGAAATGGAATTAACTATATTAAAGAAAATTGAAATTCTTAGAGGAGACATTACAAAGTTAAAAGTTAATGCGATCGTAAATGCGGCAAATTCAAGTCTGCTTGGCGGAGGCGGGGTTGACGGCGCTATCCACAGCGCTGCTGGTCATGAGCTTCTTGATTATTGCAGAAAGCTTAACGGCTGCCCAACCGGCGAAGCTAAAATTACTCCGGGCTTTAATCTGCATGCTAAATTTGTTATCCACACTGTTGGTCCAGTCTGGCGCGGCGGTATGAACGGTGAGCCGAAACTTTTACAAAACTGCTACAAAAATTCTCTTAGCCTTGCCGTCGAAAATAAAATCAAGACAATCGCTTTCCCTGCCATCAGCACCGGCATTTACGGCTATCCTCCTTATGACGCGACAAAAATTGCCGTTAACTCAACTTTAGAATTCCTTAAAGACAATCCGTCGATTGAAAAAGTTATTTTCGTCTGCTTCGATGAAAAAGCTTTCCTTATATATTCTAAGATGCTGAGCGAGTTGATAAATGACAATCAGTAAAAAATAATTTTTTTTACGAGCAAACTTGTATCAGTTGATTAACTACTTTCCATCAGTTTCTATTGTAAAAGGTATTTTAGTCTTCTCCCATTTCAAATAGATAATCGCTGAATTGGGCTTGCCGTTCGCCGTTACTTTCAAATTCTCAAACGTGTATGTAAGCCATTCATGATAAGCTGACGGCTGCGGCGTAATTGAAAGCCTTAAAGCGTCCTGCGCTTCATTATAAGTAAACGCGCCCCATTGATCTGCGACTTTGTTAAATATGATAGTCCAATTTTTCGTGGTTGGAATAATAAAAAAACCGTATGAACCTGCGGGCAAACTCTTGCCGTTTATTTTTACTCCGGTTGAAAAAGTAATTTTTGTAGCTTCATTAGCGCCCGCCCGCCAAACTTTATCGTAAGGCACTAATCCTCCCCAAATTTTTCTTCCTTTAACACCTGGTCGGCTGTAAGAAATTGTTATGTCGGTTAATCCTATTGTTTCTTCTATTGATGCTTTCGGGCTTACTCTTACTTCTTTATTCCAGCCCGGTTCTTTCGATTCTTTTTGATTATTCTTTTTCATCTGCTGGGCGCTGACTGCAATTGAAGCGGACAAAAAAAATATTCCTATTAAAGATAGAATTTTATTTCTTATAACCTGAAAGTTCATAATGTCTCCGTTATTTTTTATCAATAATATTTTTTAAAGCTTCCGTCACCTTATCGATTTCTTCTTTGGTATTATAAAAGTGCGGGGAAAATCTGACATAACCTTCGCGCACCGCACAGTGAATATTTCTAGCTGATAATTCGCTAAATATCTTTTGAGAATAATCATGCTTGAATGAAATAATACCGGAGAGATTTTTAGCTTCGCAGTTTTTCAATACCGGTTCTATGCCGATGTCTTGCAGCCTTCCGATCAAATATTGCGCATTTTGCAAAACCATTTTTTCAACTTTGTCAAAGCCCAACTCTTTAAAGAATTTTAACGAGGCATTTAAAGCGTAAATCCCAATCGTATTTAATGTGCCGCCTTGAAAGCAATCGGCGGTAGTCTTTAGATTTAACTCATAGTTGAGAAGATTCCACGCGTCATTAACAGAAAGCCAGCCAATATATTTAGGCTCCATTTCCTGCTGAAGCTTTTCGGTAATATAAATTAGTCCGAGTCCTTGCAATCCGAGCATCCATTTTTGACTGCCCGCTGAAAGGAAATCAATATTACATTCATGTACATCAAGCCTGAGTGCGCCCAATCCTTGTATTGCGTCAATCGAAAATATAATTCCTTTTTCTTTACAGGCTTTTCCAATTCTTTGAAGATCAACTCTGTATCCGGTAAGAAACTGCACCTGGCTGATTGAAATTAGTTTGGTGCCTGGTTTAATATTATTAATTATATCATCGGCGGTTACAATTCCGTCATGTGATTTTACAAAATCAATTTCAACTCCTTCTTTTTGAAGATTGAGAAAAGGATAAACATTGGCGGGGAATTCAAGATCGTTAAGTAAAATTCTGTCGCCTCTTTTCCATTTTACACCCTGCGCAATAATGTTTATTCCATTACTTGTGTTGTCGATAAAAGCAATCCTATCCGGAGTTGTATTTATCATTTCCGCAAGATCGCTTTTGGTTTCTTTAATTACCGCTTGAAGGGCTAAGTAATCGTCAATGTTAGTTTCGCTTTTTTCATAAAGAACCTTTGCAATACTCTCCAGCACTCTTGCGGAAAGAGGACCGGTTGAAGCGTGATTAAAATAAATCTTTCCGCTTCTTAAGTATGGAAATTCTTCCCGTGCTTCTGTTATATCCATAAAAATCTCTTAGTAAAAAAAATGCTTACAAAATTTAATATGCATTGCCATGTAGAATCAAGTTGTATAAATAAAATTCGTAAAAATTACAAAGCAGCTAATCGTGTTCGGTTTTGTCTCTCTTTTCAAAAAGAGTTAATTTTATAATTGAAAAGAGTTGATATTAATAGAACAAAGTTAGCTGTTTAATGTTTCTGCTGAGATTTCATGGAAAAATTTTTTAATCATTTCTTCAATTCTTCAACAAGAAAGAAGGCAAGTCATGAAGTATCCTAAGCCGCCGAAACCGCACGAACTGCGCCCGGAAGATTTAAGATGGCGCTGCAATCCTAAAGTATTTTCTTTTGATTCTACAAGCGATATAGAACCGATCGAAGGAATCCTCGGGCAGGAACGCGCGCTTAAAGCAATTAAGCTTGGTGTTGATTTGCGCGGTCCCGGTTATAATATTTTTATCGCTGGGCTTTCCGGTACTGGCAAAGCAACCACGGTGAAAAAAATGCTGGAGGCGATCAGCGATAACTGTCCGCCGTTATATGATTTCGCTTATGTAAATAACTTTAAGGATGAAGACAGACCTATCCTTGTGACATTTCCTATAGGAAAAGCAAAAATATTCAGACAGAATTTCGCTTCGGCGATCGAAATGTTAAAGAAAAAAATTCCCCAGGCTTTGGAGAATGATTTATACGTTAACCGCCGCCAAAAAATTATAAATAAATTTAATGACGAAGAACAATCTTTGATGACCACCTTCGATGAAAAGCTTAAGCAAGAAAATTTTTCTCTCGGTCAGGTAAAGGTTGGCGAAACTGCCAGACCCGATATTTTCCCGGTCATCGAGCAAAAGCCTGTCCCGATTTACCAGCTTGATGAATTTATTAAGCAGGGAAAAGTTACCGAGCAGGACGCGAAAGAAATAATTAAAAAGTATAATGTTCATCAGCAGGAGCTGCACAGCTTGTTTAAGAAAAGCTTAACTCTAAACCAGGAGTTTCAAGGTAAGCTTGCCGATCTTGAACATGAGACCGTCGAGGTCGTTGTTAACGGAGTAATGGAAAACCTGCGTGAAAAATATCATGATGAAAAATTAGTTGACTACCTTCTGCAAGCTGAAGAAAATATTCTTGCCAGCATTCAGGTATTCAAAGGCATTAAACCTCAGGGCGAAGAAACCCCGGAAGGCTTTCAAATAGATTATTTCAAAGAGTACGAAGTAAATATTATTTTAGATAACAGCGAAACAAAAAGCTGCCCGGTTATTATTGAAACTTCTCCGACTTATGTAAATCTTTTTGGAACCATCGAAAAAATTTCCGACGGACGCGGCGGCTGGTACAGTGATTTCACAAAAATAAAAGCAGGCTCGCTGCTGCGCGCCAACAGCGGTTATCTTGTCTTGAATGTTAAACATCTTTTTGAAGAGCCCGGCGTTTGGCGCACTTTAAAAAGAATCTTGACGTACCGGAAATTAGAGATACAGGACCTGCACAATTATTTTCAGATCGCGCCTTCGGTTCTTAAACCGGAACCGATTGATATTGATACCAAGGTAATTTTGATCGGCAACGATAATATCTATTCCATCCTTGCAAACTACGAAGATGATTTTAAAAAAATATTTAAGGTGAAAGCCGACTTCGATTACGAAATTAAACGCACCGATGAAGTGCTTGTCCAGTATGCACGCGTTATTAAAAAACTAATCGCCGAAGAAAATCTCCACGAGTTTGATAAAACCGCTATCGCTTACTTGATTGAACTCGGCGCAAAATATGCCGGACAAAAAAATAAGCTTACAACAAGGTTTTCCAAAATCGCCGATCTTGCGCGGGAAGCTAATTTCTGGGCTACCGACGACGGCTTCGATATTGTTAATGCCGACCATGTCCGCAAGGCTTATAACCTCGGCAAAGAAAGACACGGTCTCCTTGAATCTAAAGTTAATGATATGATCGAAGAGGGCACGGTTTTAATCGACACGGAAGGCGAACGTGTCGGACAAATAAATGGACTTGCGGTTTACGACGCCGATTTTTATTCTTTCGGAAGACCAACCCGGATTACCGCAACTGTTTCTCTCGGAAGCGGAAGTATTATTAACGTCGAGCGCGAAGCCGGAATGAGCGGAAGGCATTATAACAAAGGCGTTCTGATTATCTCAGGTTATTTTAGAGAAACTTTTGGACAAAATTTGCCGCTGTCATTTAACGCCAACCTGGTGTTTGAACAATCTTACGGAACAGTTGACGGCGACAGCGCTTCATGCGCGGAAATTTTTGCGCTGCTTTCAACATTATCGGGACTGCCGATAAAGCAGTCAATCGCTGTTACCGGCTCTTTAAATCAGAAGGGCGATGTTCAGCCTATCGGCGGAGTTAACGAGAAGATCGAAGGCTTCTACGATGTATGCAAAGCGCGCGGCTTAACAAATACGCAAGGCGTAATTATCCCGGTTCAGAATGTGAAAGAATTAATGCTGCGCGATGATGTAATTGAAGCGGTTAAGAAAAAAGCTTTCCATATTTACACGATTGAAAGAGTTGAAGAAGGAATCGAGATCCTTACAAACACTAAAGCCGGTCAGCGCGATGCCGCGGGGGTTTACGAACCTAATACTGTTTTTGATTTGGTTGAAAAGAAAATAATTGATCTTTACGCCAAGTCGAAAGCGAATAGACAAAGTAATAATAACGTTCAACCAAAAAAGAAAAAGAAATAATGTCCCGGATAACAGAAAATATATCAAAGACGAAAATACTTTGCACGCTTGGTCCTGCGACAAGCTCTGCTGAAATAATTGAAGAGCTGATACTCGCGGGAATGGATGGGGTCCGGCTGAACTTTTCTCACGTTAACTACGATGAATTTGAAAAACTATTTAATGAGATTGACAAAGCATGCGTGGATGAGAAAACTCCGCTTGCCATTCTTATGGATTTGCAGGGACCGAAAATAAGGATTGGGGAATTATCCCAGCCGGAAATAAATCTCGATAGCGGAAACGAAATAGAAATTACTACGGAAAATATTTTAGGTACTTCTAAAATTATCTCAACATCTTATAAAGCCTTAGCTGACGACGCTAAAGTCGGCGATCAAGTTTTAATAGATGACGGTTTGATAAGATTGAGAATCAAATCTAAAAAGAAAAATTCCGTTACATGCAATGTTGAAACCGGCGGAATACTGAAGCCTAAAAAAGGTATGAATCTTCCGGGAATGAAGCTCTCTACTCCTTCCGTAACAGAAAAGGATTTTGCCGATCTTGAATTTGCGCTTAAGCACCGTATCGATTACATAGCTTTGTCTTTCGTAAGGAGCGCAAAAGATATTCTCCATTTAAGGGAATGGTTGAATAGTAAAAATGTTTTTAAGCCGATCATAGCAAAAATTGAAAAGCGTGAAGGCGTTGATAACTTCGATGAAATATTGAATGCAGCCGATGGGATTATGGTTGCGCGCGGCGATTTAGGTGTCGAAATTCCTGCGCAGGAAGTTCCAATCATTCAGAAAAAGATAATTAAGAAATGTAATGCGATCGGAAAGCTTGTTATTACTGCGACTCAGATGCTTGACTCGATGATACACAATCCTATTCCAACACGCGCGGAAGCTTCAGACGTTGCCAACGCCGTGCTTGACGGTACCGACTCTGTTATGCTGAGCGGGGAAACTTCGGTCGGGAAATATCCTTTGCAGACAGTGAAAATAATGAACGACATTGCAAGGAATGCCGAGCAGTATCTACCGGTATCGAAGGATGGCGATTTTGAAATTCCTTCAAACTTAACCGAAAATCTTTTTGATTCTGTTGGAAGGGCAATAACAGAAATCAGCAGGCAGGTCAATGCCGCGGCGATTGTTGTCTTCACCTATGAAGGACGAACCGCAAGAAATTTTGCTAAGTTCAGACCGAAGGCAAAGATTATCGCCGTCTCCAACAGCTTTTCTACTATGAATAATTTATGTCTGCGCTGGGGTGTTACTTCGATCTTTATGGAGCAAATTCATAAAGAAAATCTTGCAATCGATTCGGCAAAAAAATTAATCTCTGACGCCGGGCTTGTTAAAGAAGGCGACGTTGTTATCTTTACAGCCGGCGCTCCGTATTCTGAAAAAAGCAGGGTAAATTGGTTACGCTTTGAAGTAATTTAGTTAAGTGAAATGCAAACCGGCGAATTAAAAAAAGCGAGATGGTGGAAGCCCGTTGAAAACGGCAGAGTGCTTTGCACGCTTTGCCCGCGCTACTGCAGAATCGGCGAAGGACAGCCGGGCTTTTGCTATATAAGGCAAAACCACGGCGGCAAGCTTTATACAACCGGCTATGGAAAACCCACTGGCTTTGCGATTGACCCTGTTGAAAAAAAACCTTTGAACCATTTTCTTCCCGGCACTTCAATACTAAGCTTTGGAACCGCTGGCTGCAATCTCGGCTGCAAGTTTTGTCAGAACTGGTCGATAAGCAAAGCAAAGATTGATGAGATAAATTCTCTTAACGCTTCGCCGCGGAGTGTTGTTGATCTCGCAAAAAAATATGGTGTTCCGTCAATCGCTTTTACTTATAACGATCCGACTATCTTCGGCGAGTATGTAATCGATATCGCGGAAATTGCCCGCGAAGAAGGAATTAAAACTGTAATGGTTACTGCCGGCTATATCGATAAAGAAGCGCGAACGGAAATTTATAAAAACATTGACGCCGCTAATGTTGATCTGAAAGGATTCACCGAAAGATTTTATCACAAGCTTACTTTCTCTCACCTTGATGATGTTCTCGATACTCTTGTCTGGATGAAGAATGAGACGGGCGTCTGGTTTGAAATAACTACATTATTAATTCCCGGTGAAAATGATTCTTCTGAAGAAATTAAAAATGAATGCGAATGGATTTTGAAAAACCTGGGCGATTCCGTGCCGCTGCATTTTACCGCGTTTCATCCTGATTTTAGAATGACCGATAAAGAACCGACTCCGCCGGAAACATTAATTACCGCGAGACGGATTGCTTTAGAGATCGGAATAAAATATTGTTACGTCGGAAATATTTATAACACGGAAGGGCAGACTACTTATTGCGATAAATGCAAAACTCCGTTAATTAAAAGAGACTGGCATTCGGTTGTTTCCGATAAAGTTGTTGACGGTAAATGTTTCAAATGCGGTAATAAAATTCCGGGCGTGTTTTCAAATAATTAGTAATATAAGCTAAAGAATTATTTACCGCGTATCCGGCGAAGTCTCCGCGCCCAATGCGTGAAAGGAAATTGGCTTCCGCTGTGAACGCAAAAGATAATGCTAAGTATTTAAACTGAATTACAATTAAAAATAAAAAGGAAATCTACATGGGCTCTTTATCAAAAAAAATTACTTTTATTTCAGGAGCGTCATCCGGTATCGGCAAAGCATGTGCGGAAGCGTTCGCGAAGAAAGGATCGAACCTGATCTTAGCCGCGAGAAGGAAAGAAAGAATTTCCTCGCTCGCCAAAGAGATAGAAAAAAAATACAAGGTAAAAGTAATTTATTATCAGCTCGATGTTAGAAGCCAGCCAAGCGTAAGAAAGATTATCGCGTCACTGCCGGAAGAATGGAAGAAAATTAATATTCTGATTAACAACGCGGGACTTGCCCGCGGTTACAGCAAAATTTATGAAGGCACAATTTCCCACTGGGAAGAAATGATAGATACTAATGTTAAAGGGCTTTTATATGTAACCAGGGAAATTCTCCCTTACATGATAAAGAACGGAAGCGGGCATGTTATAAATATCGGATCAACGGCGGGACATGAAGTTTATGTGAACGGCAATGTTTACTGCGCTACCAAGTTTGCGGTAAACGCGCTTACTAAATCTATCCGGGTTGATGTGCTTGATAAAAATATAAAAGTCAGCACCGTCGATCCCGGCATGGTTGAAACAGAATTCAGTCTTGTTAGATTTTCAGGCGATGACGAAAAAGCAAAGAATGTATATAAAGGATTAACACCTTTAAGCCCTGTTGACGTGGCAAACGCGGTTTTATTTTGCGCCACTCAGCCGAAGCACGTTAATATTAATGAAGTTATAATTACACCTTCAGTGCAGGCATCCTCTACGCAGATTTATAGGAAGTAAATTTAATTTTCTTTAAGGGTTACTTGCCTGCTGCAGCTTGTCCCGCTTATGTGGTTCAGCCAGTTTTATATTTTTTCTTGTGTTCAAATAAAATCAGTTGTGATGTTTGGCTAGTATTATATGAATTATGTTTATATGTCGACCAATCAAGATTATAATTTGATGCCTGATTTCCCCATGAAGTCCAACCTTTCCTGGAACCCCTTGAAAATAATTCTATATATGGACCTGGGCTACAACTTTCAATTATTTTATATAGTTCATCAGGCTTTCTTGAATGCTCTCTTTTCCTTGAAGAAATAATATTAACTTGAGTTCGTCCAGGCTGAAGGGTACGTATTTTTCCTTTAATACCAAATAAAACAATCTCGGTTACATTTCTGAAATAAAATCCTACACCTCTTCCGTCAGGACCACCGTCTTTTCTAACTTTATACCATATAATATTTGTTTTATATGTGAATCCCCATTTTTTCATTGTCTCTAATCCTTCAGCAAGAAGCGCATTTGGCACCCATAAATACAAATGGCATTTTTCATCTGCAATAGAATTAACTGGAATATCCATAATTTCTTGGAAAGACAAAGTAGGATAGCGAGCTAATCTTTTATGTTCGGGAGCTACTTTCCCTGTACTATTTTGAAATCTCCAAGGCGGATCAGCTAATATAGTACTGTATTTATCTTTTACTTCTAATGCAAAGTCCTGAGCTGCTGTAGAATAATTCTTCTTCATTATTCATCCTCAACATAAAGTGTTTTCTTAATTCCAAAAACTAGTAACGGACAACCTCCTCCACTTCCTCCTTGTATGCGGGGTAATAATTTACTCATATGAGTAGTTGATGCCCCAAAAGAAGGACCTCTACCTAAATCATTAAATATATCTTGTAGCTCATCACAGCGGGTAATAATTATACCAACACTTATAGCTCGCAAATCAAATAGTAACCTAAAATTATTTAAATCTCTATCGAAGAAAGGATCTTTATTGTTCCACTCAATCTCAAGTGCTATTCCATTTTTATAACAATCAACTTGATGTGTAGGTGAAATATTCTCAACTCCGTCTACTATCATTTTAGTATCAAAAGATTTTTCTACCCAACCAGCGGCAGCTAGTTTTTTGTCAAAATAGTCTGCAACATTAGATTTACTTCCGCCGCCAACGGTAATCCAACTTTTGTTTAATCTAAATTCAGTTAGCGTATCAATTAAATTATTCCATTCATTTTTAAAATCACCGTTTAAAATAGTTGTAGCGTGTTTCCACTCGTGGATTTCATAATTTTCTTTAATAAACTTTGGTAATAATTCTATAGTCATTTAAGAACTCTTTTTCATTTCATTAAAATTACGACTTTTTCAATAAAAAATTTTATTATATATAAATTATTTTACATAGCGGCAAATACTGAAGATGTCTCCACTCTTTACTTAACCATTTTATTTTTTTTACATGCACTAAGAAAATTATAAACAAGCTTTCAGATTTGTCAAACTTTGGAGGGTTAAAACTTCATATGTAATACATAATAACTGCTTAAGTCTCGTTAGAGGCGTTATAAGCTTTTCCCCATTCCCTATACAGAAAAACCGGGAATTTAAGGTGAATTAATTTAATAGATCTAATTATTTAAAAGAACTACTTACCTGTAAAATATACCTGAGCCGGTGTTTTGTATTTTAACGATTGATGAACTCGATCGTTATTGTAAAAGCAAAAATAATTTTCAATTCCTACGATCAGTTCAGAAACCTCATATCGGAGTCCCGAAACTTCAAACCGGAGTTCGGAAACCTCATATCAGAGTCCGGAAACTTCATTTCGAACTAAGGTTTATAATTTTAGGTTCTAAGTTTTATTAAACAAAAATGCTGACATCGCCGGCGCCTTCACGGATAACTTCCGGCTCGTCTTCGCTTAAGTCAATTACGCTGGAAGGCGTGCCCAATAGGTTTCCGGATGACAGCATCAAATCGACTTGAGAGTTAAAAATATTTTTTATTTCAAAAGGATCGTGTAAAACTTCACCTTTCCTATTCGTTGTGCTTGTGCTGATAATAGGGTTGCCGAGCATTTCAACTAACTTAAGAGTTAACGCGTTGTCGGGAACTCTAATGCCGACGGTCTTTCGTTTACCCCATAATTTTTTCGGCACTTCCTTGGCAGCGGGCAGAATAAATGTATAAGGACCAGGCAGCAAGTGCCGCATTGTTCGGTAGGCATAGTCCGAGACCTTTGCATATTTGGCTATGTCTTTAAGGTCGGCGCAAATAAAACTTAGGAGCTTGCTGCTCCCGTCATTTTTAATCGAGAATATTCTTTCAAGCGCGTCCCTATTAAAAATGTCGCACCCAATTCCGTAAACGGTATCTGTCGGATAAATAATAATACCGCCATCTTTTAGTACTTCAACGGCTTTGTTGATAAAACGAATTTGCGGGGTTTCTGGGTGAAGTTCAAAATATTCCATTAGCTGCTCCTTTCGATTGGATTAAAATCAAAATTTAAGAGACAATTGTTTTATATAATTAGGAAAAAAAATAATGGATTCACAATTGTGTAAGATAAAAATCGTTCTATCATTGTCAATACAAATCGTAATAGAAGTGATGCTTATTTTAGAAGAACCATTTTTTTAGTCGAGGTATAGTTACCAACTTTTAACCGGTAAAAATAAACGCCGCTGGGAAAACTCTTTACACCGGTCGGAAATTTTACTTTGTATGTGCCGGCTGGTTTATCTTCATCTACCAGCTTTGCAACTTCATTGCCGAGTACGTCATAAATAATTAATCTCACGCGGACGTATCCTTTAGTGTTTACCGGTATTGAATAAGTAATTGTTGTAAACGGATTGAAAGGATTAGGATAGTTCTGGTATAAGCTGAAGCTCTGCGGCTTTGTAATGTCGATGGAATCTATAATGGAAATTTCTTTCAGAATTAAATTGTTCGGGTCGAAGGTTAAAACTTCCGGCGCACCAGCCACATTAAAAGTAATCTGCTGCATTGGTTCATCGTTGAAAACGGTTACGATGGTATCTCCGGCAGAAGTCAATACTTCAATTTGTACCGGCATAGTAAAAAAGGAAGGATTTGAATTTGCGGTTTGACTAATATTTAATCTGATAGAGTAAATATTGTTTCCAACCGGAGAATAATTCCAGCTTACTGAATAATGCGGATAGTTCTCGCCGTAAATCCATTCATTAAAAAAATAAGCAAGGCTTGATCCGTAAACTTTTTCCGCGTCGGCTTCAAAGTCCGCAGTAGTAGCGGCGCCGTATGCTACTTTAGGATCGGCAGCGTAAGTTTTCATTGCCTGGAAGAAAAGAGAATCACCCATTATTCCTCTTAGCATATACAAAACAGTCGCGCCTTTTGCGTACGACCGGTTATAATCAAAAATGGAATCAACGCTTGAAATATCTTTAACATAAACGGGACCGTAAGCAAACTTTGCTTGGTTCATAAAAGAATTAATTATAGAATAATACCCGGCTTTACCGGATACGGCTTCAAAATAAATCGCTTCAGAGAAAGAAGCGAAACCTTCATTAAGCCAGATGTCATGCCAATCGGCGCAGGTAATTTTATCACCGTACCACTGATGAGCCAGTTCGTGGGCTTCAATGTCTTCTCCAAAGCTGCCGAGCGAAGTAATAGTTTGATGTTCCATTCCGCCGCCCCAGCCGAATTCCGCTTGTCCGTATTTTTCTTTAATAAAAGGATAAGCCCCGTAATGGGAGGAAAAAATAGAAATCATATTTGCCACTTTATCGAGATCCGATCTTACGAGGCTAAAATCTTCAGGATAAATATAATTTACAACCGGCATTGAGTCGGCAGGCGCATAATGATAGTAAGTTGTATAAACCGTGTAGTCGGCAATCGCAACTGAGATTAAATATTGTGCAATCGGGTAAATGTTTTTCCATTCAAAAGTGTGCGTGCCGTTTCCGTTGTTAACTACCGCTTGAAGAGTTCCATTTGACGCGGCAGTTAAGCTTGAATCGCAAGTAATCCAGACGTCTGAGGAATCGGCTTTGTCCGCGGGCGTGTCTTTACAAGGCCACCAGTCGCTTGCGCCGTATGGTTCGCTTAAAGACCAGATAGCGGGCAGACCGGCGTGGTTTCCAAACTCAAAGCTGCCGAAGCCGCTTGAGCCGGGAACGCCTTGATAATAAATTTTTATAGAGAAGGATTCACCAATATTATACGTGCGTGGAAGAGAAATATTTAATTTGGCAAGAGAATGTGTAAAAGGAATTTGGCCTCCATCTAAAATAACCGAATCCACATTTAAAGGATCTTGCAGATCGAGAAAAAAATTAGAAAGTCCGTTCTCCGCGCTTTTAGCATTGACGGTAACAATCCCCTTTAAATAATTAGGCGAATAAGTTAAAGTGAGATTAAGTCCGTAGTAAGTTACATCTATGCTCGAATCACCGGGATAAAGTATCTTGTTTATGCTGCGGGTATTTTTAAACTGTTGCTTCTCGAAATTGATTAATCTTTTGTTGTTGAGCTGGGCAAAATTATAAGACGCGTGAAAAAGAAGAATAAGAAATATTACTGAAACTTTTTTCATATAGTATTTTAAAATTTAAGTGTAAGCATTCGGCAGCATATTGTTTACTTCGCATCTTGAATCCGGCATACCGGCTTAAATCCGCAAAACCGGCAAACTTTGTTTTCTCTATCCGGAAGTTTCGACAGATTAAATTTTCCTTCGGCAATATCATCAACATATTTTTTTATTGAATCAATACAAATGTTGATCAACACAGAATTATCTTCTTCTTTTATCACCGTCTGGTTTCCAAAATCTTTAGTAGAAGGTTTTAGAGAATAGATGGAAGCTTCCGCGGCAATAAAATCATTTTTTAATTTTTCCGAAACAATATTTTTTCCCGCGTAAAGGTAAAGCGGAAGCTGCAATGATAAACCTTTTGCAAGATCTTGTTTAGAAGGCTTTTTGCCGCTTAACTTATAGTCGATGATTTTGTATTTCTTATTTGCCTCATCAATGTCGATGCGGTCTATTTTACCGGTCAGTTTAATATTGTCTATCTTAAAAGTATTTTCATCATTTTGATTATCGCCGAATGAAGATTCAAAAAGTTCAGGCAAAAAACCTTCTCCATCTTTTCTTTCTTCAATGAGAAATTTAAAAAGGATGGAGTTTGCCTTATTGCCGTTTATACCCATAATTTTTTCTTTCTCATAGAAGCTTAATGGCGACTTAAAATTCGCCCGATTAATTTTTTCCCCTGCAATCCTGAAAATCAAATCGTAAGCATATTTGAATTGTTCGTCGCTTGAATTTTGAAGCGTAATCTTTTCTTTTTTTAGGCGGGAATAAAATTCAAAGAAAATATCATGAAGCAAACTTCCGAGTTCCAGGGCTTCGACTTCTTCGGTCGGCTCCTTGGCAGGCTCTATTTTTAAAATGCGCTCGGCAAAATATTTAAAAGGGCAAAGAGCGTAGGTCTCAAGTTGAGTGATGGAATAATTTTTTTCTTTGAACTCGTTCAGCTTTTCCGCCGCATCAGCGGGAAGTTCTCCTCCAATTACTCCTGTATATGCTGAATTTCCGAAAGAGTTTTCAACGCGAAGCTTATTTACCTCAATTAATTCTTTGATCTCATCAAAAGCTAAGTTTGCCTGTTCAAGTTCATGTTTAAGTTCAAGGCTATCTATATTTTTTCCCGAGTAAATAAGCAAATCTTCTTTCGAGTATATTTTTTCTTCATAATCTTTTTCACTCTTAAGGCTCACATTAAACAAGGAAGTAAATTCATTTAGAAAATTTGATTCTACTAATTCCGTTTTATCTTCATGCTGCGGAACCGTTAAATATAGCTTATTATCCCATGAGCAAAGCGATTGGTAGAAATGATAGCGGTCTTCAGTTTGATGTATGATTTCGCTTTTTGCAAATGAACCCGAGAAAAATATTTCAGGGGAATACCGGGTTGGGAAATCACCGTCTGTTAAACCTGCTATGAAAAGGTAATCAAATTTTAAACCGCGTATTTCATTCAATGTTGTAATTTGGATTCCGTAACCAGGTTTTTCTTTCACATTAAACCGTGTAGCATTTACCGCTGTCCGAATATTGTTTAAGAAAAATCGCAGAGGAAATTTTTTATCCTTTCCTTGTTCTAACTCAATCAGTTCAAAAAGTTCCGTAACCTCGTCTGAAAAGACCGCTATTGCTTTCGCGTTTGTTTCGGAATTCTCTTCGTTATCGTTTACGAGACTGCTGATAAAATTTTTGTTGAAGATAAGCCGGTTTAGTTTTTCTAAAAATTCATTCACGGTCATATTGTGAAGAAAAGGGGAGAGCAATTTATAAAGCTCATCAAAATTGTCGAGGGCTTTTGTGTAGATACTTTTTTCATAATCGAAATGGATTAAACCTTCGTTCTCATCAATGCCGGCAGTGTTTATTGTGTCGAGAAGTGAGCTGCGCCAATTATCATATCCTGAAATTATTTTTAAATTTACTGATGCCTTGAATAAACTATATACATCGAAGTTTTTTTGGGCTAAGTTTCTTCCAGTTAATGCTCTAAAAATATTTTTGTAGTAAAAATCATTTTCAATTATTTCTAAAAAATTAATTATGGAAATTACCGGCGCGGAAGTACCGAGAGGAAATCTATCCGTTAAATTAAACGGCAAACCATAGAGTGGAAAGTAATATCTGATCAGCGGGGAATAACTCTGAATCAGATTGAATGCGAGGCAAATGTTATGCGGCTGGACCTTTTGTTCAACAATAATTTGCTTAATCTCTTTAGCGATAGCTTCAACTTCCGTTTCTCTTGTTTGTGAAGTTATCTTAGTTATTGAGCTGCTGTAGTCGTACGGGCTTTTCTTTGCTGAGACTTTAAAAAGCTTCTCGCGTATTATTTTTTGAAAATCGTTTCGCGTACTGGACGATTGATCTGTTATCTCCTTGAATTCACGTTCGATAAATTTTTTGTAGCACTTGTCGAGGTGAGAAAAAATCGCATCATTGCCGTATTGATAGTCAAAAGAAATTAAAAGAGTAATATCGTATATATCCGACGCAAGATTTATTATTTCAATTTCAGGATTTGTAAATTCATCAAAGCCGTTAATAATAATTAATTTTACGCCGGGGTATAAACTTTTAAATTCATTTTGATAATCAGAAGAGTCTTTAGAAATTAAATCTTGATAGACATCTCCAATTTCTTTAACGCCTAATTGGGCGCATCTCGCATTATATTTCTGGTAAACATTTTCAATATCGCCCGCTTTTAACTTTTCCGAACCGGTCAATAGCTCCGACTCGCGGCGCAAAATGTCGGGTGAAATTCCCTGGCGTTTATATTCGGAAATTACGTTTCTAATTCTCTGTAAGGTTCCGAACGGGATTTCTTTTTCATAAAATGAAAAATATTTAAGATCGGTTTCCTTGAAACATTGATTCAGCAATACAAGAGACGAAGCCTCGCTTAGTATTCGAGTCGCATCCGGGTTATTAGAGGATAATAGTTTTTCAGCGAAGCTCCCGATTGTTTCGAGATTTAATTTACTTGTCGCCCCTTTTGGTGAGGAAGAAATAATTTCTCTCCTGAGAGACCGTATTTTCCTGTTTGTCGGGACAATAAGCAAAAGTTCATTTGACTTCCCGGAACTTATTTTTACAGAAATCTCTTTATCAATATCGATAGAAGAAATTTCATTTTTTGTCAGTATCATTCTTCTTCGATTCCATTATTAAATCGCGGTATGACATTTTTATCTGCTGATATTTTTCAAGTTTCAAAAGACTATTAATTTCTTTGAATCTTTTTTGTGCATCAAGTTTACCAAAGAGAACCAATGTCTCAAGTTCTAAAAAATTACCAAGGTTTTTTACGCTGTCTAAATGCACCCTGGTATTATTAAACATGAAAAGCAGTCTTTTCTTTTCAACAACAGCTTCAATCTTTAACAAGTCGTTAAAAAATTTTTCACCTTCACCATCTTTGAAATGAATTACTTCAAAGTTTGAAAATCGGTCTTTTGATTTTTCATCCCGGAGATATTTAATTATACTTTGCCCGCCGTTTTCAACTCTCAGTTTTAACAGCCCGGAAGAAGATTTATAGTAAATATCTTTTTGCCGCAGCAAGCCTATTTGTTCAGCGTTGATTTTTTTCAGTAAGGATTTAATTTCAGTAAAAGAATCGAGCTTAATTTTTAATTCAAGATTAATAGGCATTTTGTTCTCTATAAGATTTGAAGTTTATAAATAAAAAAATTAAAGCGGCTTAGAATATACTTGTAAAATTTCTCTTCCTTTTCTCGGTTTAATTGAGTTAATCATTTTGGTTGATAGCTCAAGTTGTAAAAATTTTTTGGCAACAGAATAAAACTCAGCCGGATCGACACTAAAAGGCGGTCCGCCTTTAATATTATCGACCGGAAATAATAAAGCAAGCAGTTTGCCGCCTGGCTTTAGTAATGAACTTATTTTTCTAATATACTCTTCATGGCGATTGGGATTTATTGAGCAATAAGTTACATATTCATAAACAGCATCGAAGGTATTCTCCCAGCCATCAAAAGTAAAAATATCTTCATTAATAAAATTTATTTTTACACATTCTATGCTTGCAATTTCTTTGGAAATAGAAATTGCTTCCGAAGAAAAATCTATTGCAGTTACATCGTAACCTAATTTAGAAGCTGCAACAGCATCGTATCCCTTTCCCGAACCGGCTATTAATAATTTCCCAGGTTGAATAATTTTATTTTCTTTTAAAATCTCAACGAAGACCGGTGTTGCAGACTTCATATCCCAATTTGCCTTACCGTTGCGGTAGCGTTCGTCCCAATATTCGGATTTATCTACAAAATTAAACATTACTTAATTGATGAAAAATTATATTGAATTTATCTTGAACTTAACTATTTTAACAATAAAAAAATTACGGACATGAAGAAATTTTTATTGGCGGTAATATTAGTAATTCCTTTTCTAAATGTAAATGCGCAAGGAATTGGAAAACTGGCTCCTCCCAAACCACCCGAAATATTCCCGGACAATGCATTAGGCATTGATTTAATATTCAGCGAAGGAGGGTTTGGTCTTGGTGGTTTTTACAGGAAACAATTAGATCAAACTTTAACCGGTTTTATAGATTTCTCTATCTCTGAGGCAAAAGACCCGCAGGAGTTTACTTACGTCGATTATTTCGGAAATACATATACCGCCGGAAAAATAAATCGGGCTTTTCTTGTGCCAATTAATTTAGGCTTACAATACAGGCTTTTTGAAAATGTAATTTACGATAATCTTAGACCTTACATTAATTTCGGTGTGGGTCCAGCTTTTGTTATAACAGATCCATACAGTATGGAATATTTTAGCGCACTAAGAAGTGCAACAACGTACTGCACTGCAGGCGGCTACATCGGCTTCGGTGCCAATTTTGGACTCGATAAGAAAAATTTGGTAGGATTAAATTTGCGCTATTATGTTATTCACATGTTCAATAACGGAATTCAAATCCTGCAGGATAGATACGAGAAAAATTTAGGAGGTTTTTTTATTACTCTGAACATTGGGACAATGTATTGAATTCACACCGCCAGCCATTTGATGGATTTAATAAAGATGCATTCAAGTTTCTTGAAGATCTTTCACACAGTAAAAATAATAATACAAAATGGTTTGCCAAAAACAGGCAAAGATATGAATCGAATCTTGTTGCTCCCGCAAAGTCGTTTATCACGGACATTGGTCAATTCTTTAATCAGCTAAATCCTTCAATTAGAACCGAGCCGAAATTTAATCAAACAATTATGCGCATCAATAAAGATATGCGTTTTGCTAAAGGAGCACCCTACAAAAATTATTTTTTGATTCATTTCGGAAGATTCAAATTAGACAGCGAGTTTTATGTTTATTTCGGAAGCGAAGGAATTGACTACGGATTATTTTTAAACAATACTATTGATGATGAACTTTTCTTCAGCGAAAACCTAATTCATTTTAAAAAAGAAATTTCCGGCTTCTGTGAAAAATTTAAGATCAATAATAAGTTTAGCCTTCATAAGCTCGTATGTTAAAATTGTTAATAAAATTGATTTATTTTTCGATATAAAAAACCGGCTTAACAGATGAGAGAACGGTCTTAAACTAGGTAAGATAAATTCTATACCGTGATCAAGGGATTACTC
>Ga0187812_1000073_pt1 | contig 35660 bp, 34 predicted proteins | sample NC_S_2_FD_130582 | JGI IMG/M metagenome (GOLD analysis project Ga0187812, IMG submission 130582) | Wetland sediment microbial communities from Neuse River Estuary, North Carolina, USA - ASW-S_2 | ecosystem: Environmental > Aquatic > Freshwater > Wetlands > Sediment | place: USA: North Carolina...
GATCATGGAGCACGCTACGGCCGCGGCCATGCCGGGTTCCGGTCTCGTCCCGCGTCCGGCGGTGCCGGCGCGGTCGCTGCTGTCCCTCGGTCCGGCGGAGTTCGTGCTCGCGGTCAGCGCGCCGGCGTACCGGCTGGTGGAACTCGGCCGCGCGGTGCCCGCCCGGCTGCCGCGAGGTGGCGCGCCATGACGCAGGAAGTAAGCCTGCCGCGCCCGCCGACGGCCCCGATCCAGCTCGGCTGGCAGTACGCGACGCCGTATCCGGAGCCCGGCCCGCCGCCCCGGCGGCCGGTACCGCCGGAACGGGAGGAGCTGTCCGCCGCCTGGCTCGCGGCGCAGCGACGGGAGGAGCACCTCATCAGCAGGCCGCTGCGGATCGCCTGCCCCGCCGCTGCGGCGGGGCTGACGGTGCTGGCGGTCGGCGTCCTGGCGGGCTGGCTGCCCGCGCTCGCCACGGCGCCCGCCATCGCCGCGTGCCTGGTGATCGCCGCGCTGTGCGGTTACGGGATCTGGCAGGGCCAGCGGGCGCTGCGGGCCCGGATCCGTGCCGAGCGGCTCCGCGTCGAGCGGTTCCGCGCGGACCAGGAGAACCGCCTCTTCGCCTGGCAGGCCGAGCACGCCAGGCAGAGCAGGGAGTGGCAGGCGCGGCGGCTCGCCTACGAAGGTCAGAAGCGCTGGTACGCCGTGTCGCTGCCGGCCGGGATCGACCGGGTGGACGTGGCCGGCGGCACGCTGTCGGGGTGGTCCGCGCTGGTCACCATGGCGGCCGCCGGCCGGCTCGCCGCGGGCGGAGAGGTCACCGTTGTCGACCTTTCCGGCGGGGCCGTGGCGGCCGAGTTGCTGGCGGTCGCGCGCGCCGGCGGCATCAAGCCCGCGGTCTGGGTGCTGCCCGACGATCTGCCCAGGCTCGACCTCGCCGCGTCGCTTGACGCGAGCGACCTCGCCGACGTCCTCGCGCTGTCGGTCGCGGTGACCGAGGAACGAGGATCGACCCAGAGCCTCGCCGTCGACAACGCGATCCTCGAACGGGTCATCGGTGCGCTGGGCGAGCGCGACGGCGGCCGGGTGGCCAGCGTGACGGCGGCGCTGCGGACGCTGGCGCAGGTCGGCGACCCGCGAGACGACATCGCGGCCGGCCTGCTCACCGAGCCGGAGGTGAGCCGGCTGAGCGCGCTGTTCGGCCAGGGTGCCACCGACCGGGTGGTGCTGGAACGGGCGCTGAGCATCGAATCGCAGCTCCGCAAGCTGGCGGCCGCGGGCAGCGAGCCGATGCTGCCCCGGCGCAGCAGGCTGCGCGTGATCGCGATCGACAAACGGGTCGGCCCGCTGTCGGCCAAGCTCCTCGGCGGCTTCGTGGTCACCGCGCTTACCCACCTGCTCGGCCGGGCGCCAGCCGGGCAGCCCTGGCAGCAAACGTTGTTCCTGTTCGGCGCGGAGCGGCTGCGCGACGACGTTCTTGACCGGCTCACCGACGTCTGCGAGAACTCCCGTTCTGGCCTGATGCTCGGCTACCGGTCGATGCCGCCCCCGGTGCGGCAGCGGATCGGCAGGGGAAACGCGTGCGTGGCGTTCATGCGCCTGGGCAACGCGGAAGACGCCAAGGCGGCAAGCGAGCAGATCGGCACCGAACACCGCTTCGTGCTCTCCCAGCTCACCGAGACCGTCGGCACGTCGGTGACGGACACGACGGGCATCTCCTACACGAGCACGGTCGGCGACTCGGCTTCCGCGGCCACCTCTACCTCGGACACCGAGTCGGTGTCGGGCGGCAACGGGCGTTCCCGCCAGGCACCGGGCGGCGTCCTGCCGTTCGGCGGCAGCGCGTCACGCTCCCACGAGACCAGCAGGTCACGCGGGTCGAGCCAGTCGGATTCGCTGACCGCGGGGATCAGCACGAGCACCGCGTGGGGGCTGTCGACCTCGCAGGCGGCGGGAGACAGCGAATCGCTCGCGCAATCCCTGCAACGGTCGCGAGAGTTCGTCGTCGAGGCCGCGGAGCTACAGCGGCTGCCGCCCAGCGCGATGATCGTCAGCTACGCCGCGGCGGCAGGCCGCCGGGTCGTGCTCGCGGACGCCAACCCGGCGATCGGCGGCCTCCCGGTCGCCACGATGACCCCGCTCGCGGAGGCGGCCGCGCTTCGGGCCACGGCCGCGGCGGACGCGCCGCCGGACGGCGGTCCGCCCGGTCCGCCCGGTCCGCAGCCCAACGTGGGACCGCCGGCGACCCGGCTGGACTGGCGCAAACGATCATGACCGAATGTCACGGCCGTGCGGTTGTGTGAAGCCACGAGAATGCCGGGCTGCCGCGCCGACTGGCTCGTCACGGCCATCGGGTAGCCGGTGACCGGATAGCATCGGCCGCGATGGATCCAAACAACCACCGCTCCAGGCTGCCGGTGCGGGCCCGGCTCGCGACCACGGTCGGCGGTGCCGCGGCCACGGTTTCCCGCCTCGCCGGAAAGGGTGATGGCTCGGTCATCGGCGGCATCATCGGCCTGCGGCTCGAGCCCGACCTGCTGTCGCTGCTTGCCGCCGACCGCCAGGTGGTGCTGGTCACCGGCACCAACGGCAAGACCACGACCACCAGGCTGATCACCGCGGCGCTGACCCCTCTCGGCCAGGGCATCGCGTCCAACATGCACGGGGCGAACATGGAGGCCGGGCTCACCTCGGCGCTGAGCCGGGCGCCGGACGCGCCGCTGGCGGTGCTCGAGACCGACGAGAAGTACATCCCGGCGATGGTCAAGGCGACCAGGCCCAAGGTGGTCGTGCTGCTGAACCTGAGCCGTGACCAGATGGACAGGGCCGCGGAGATCTGGCTGCTGGCGCGCCGCTGGCGGGAGGCGCTGGCCAGCGCCCCCGGCTGCCGCGTGGTGGCCAACGCCGACGACCCGCTGGTCGCCTGGGCGGCGAGTTCGGCGGCGCAGGTCACCTGGGTTGCCGCCGGGCAGCGCTGGCGCGAAGACTCCTGGTGCTGCCCGAACTGCGGTTCCCACCTGCTGCGGGACGGCGATGACTGGTCCTGCGGCGAGTGCGGGGGCCGGCGGCCCCCGGTCAGCTGGATGCTCTACGGCGACCAGGTGATCGACCCGTCAGGCCGGGCCACTCAGCTCGACCTCGCACTTCCGGGCCGGGCCAACCGGTCCAACGCGGTCGTCGCGCTCGCGGTGGCCGAGGCGTTCGGCGTGCACATCTCGGCCGCGCTCCGCGAGCTCCGCACCGTGACCTCGGTCGCGGGCCGGTACACCCAGGTAACCCGCCGGGGCTGTGAGATCCGGCTGCTGCTCGCCAAGAACCCGGCCGGCTGGCTCGAGGCGCTCGACGTGCTCGCCGCGCCGCCCGCGCCCGTCCTGCTGTCGGTGAACGCGCAAGGCCCCGACGGCCGCGACACCTCATGGCTGTGGGACGTGGACTACCGCCGGCTGCGCGGCAGGAACGTCCTGGTGGGCGGCGAGCGGAAGCTCGACCTCGCGGTCCGGCTCGAGGCCGACGAGGTGCCGTTCCGGCTGGTGAACAACATCGACGAGGCGATCGACGCGGTCCGGGCGGTGTCGCCCACTCTCGAAGTGCTCGCGAACTACACCGCGTTCCAGCAGTACCGTGCTGTCCTGGGGAGGACACAGTAAATGCGGAGGGCACAGTAATGCGGCCACTGCGCCTGGTGTGGATCTACCCGGACCTGCTCAGCACGTACGGGGACCGCGGCAACCTGCTCGTGCTCGAGCGCCGCGCCCGGCTGCGCGGGCTGCCCGTCGAGGTGGCCGAGGTGAACTCCGACCAGCCGGTGCCGCCAGACGGCGACATCTACCTCATGGGCGGCGGCGAGGACCTGCCGCAGACGCTGGCCACCCGCCGGCTGCAGGCGGACGGCGGGCTGCGCGAGGCGGCGAGCCGCGGGGCCGTGGTGTTCGCGGTGTGCGCGGGCTACCAGGTGCTCGGCATGGAGTTCGGCGGCGCGGACGGCGCGCAGGTCCCCGGGCTCGGCCTGCTCGACATCCGCAGCGGGCGCGGCGAGCGCCGCGCCGTCGGCGAGATCGTCGCCGACGTCGACCCGGCCCTCAACGTGCCGCGGCTCACCGGGTTCGAGAACCACCAGGGCGTCACCCGGCTCGGCCCGGGCGCCAGGCCGCTGGCCCGTACCACAGCGGGGACGGGCAACGGGGACGGCACGGAGGGTGCCTACGCGGGCCGCGTGCTCGGCACCTACCTGCACGGCCCGGCGCTGGTGCGCAACCCCGGCCTCGCCGACTTGCTGCTGTACTGGGCGGCAGGCCCGCTCCCCCCGCTGCCCCCGCAGGCCGAGGAACTCGCCCAGCGCCTCCGCCAGGAGCGCCTCACGGCGATCCTCCCCGGCTGACTGGCCGCCGGGGCCGGTCAGTAGACGAGAGCCTGGGTGCCGTCGGCCATGATTTCCGCGACAAAGGTCGCGGCGCCAGCGATCCTGATCCCGTCGATCACGTCGGCTGGCGTGATGTCCCGCCGGGCCGCGCACTGGCTGCACACGGTCACCGTGCCGAGCGCGAGCACCGAGGCCAGCAGGTCCGGCAGCGGCGCCGCGTGCGGCAGCGAGAAGTCGGCCGCCCGGCCAGGCAGCGAGTACCAGGCGGCCTCGCCGGTGAGCCACAGCGACACCTGCACACCGCTGGCCACGGCGGCCGCCGCGACCGTGAAGGCCTGGTTGCAGCGCTCGGGGTCGTCCTTGCCGGCCGTCGCCTTGATCACGAGAGTCCCGCTCACGACTGAACTCTAGTCCTCGCGGCGCGCCGCGCGGCACAAAGCGGGCACCGCGCATTAGGCTCGCGAGTTGTGCACGGGACGCTGAGCGCGGTCATCATGATCCTCGCCTACGCTGTGGTCGCCATCGCCGCCGGCTACGCGGCGGTCAAGGTGATCAGGGGAGGACCGCATGGCTGATAACAGCGCGGCGCCTGGCGGACAGCCGGAAGAACACCCGGCGATCGCCCCCCTGAGCTTCCTGCTCGGCAGGTGGGAGGGCGCCGGCGTCGGCGGCTACCCCACCATCGAGAGCTTCCGGTTCGGCCAGGAGATCGTCTTCAGCCACATCGGGAAGCCCTACCTGATCTACAACAGCCGCAGCTGGCGGCTGGACGACGACGGCAACATACTCGAGCCGCTGGCGAGAGAAACCGGGTTCTGGCGCCCGCAGCCGGGCAACAAGGTCGAGGTGCTGCTGGCGCACCCCACCGGCATCGTGGAGATCTACCTGGGCGAGGTCAGCGGCACCAGGATCGACCTCGCCACCGACGTGGTGGCCCGTACCGAGACGGCGAAGCCGGTCACCGCGGGCAAGCGCCTTTACGGAAAGGTCGGCGACGACCTCGCGTACGCGTACGACCTGGCCGCCATGGGACAGCCGCTGCAGCCCCACCTGTCGGCGCAGCTCAAGTGGGTCTGGACGGACTGACAACAAGAACGGGAGAGAAAGGCAAACCCCCGGGCGACTCGCGCTTTCGCGGGACCGGCTGGACAAGGCCGGTCAGCCCGGGGGTCCGGTGTATGCCTTGGATTAGCCCGCCGCCGCCCAACTGGGCCGGGATCCGCTACGCGGACCCACTCGGCGGGGGCGGCGGCTAGCTGACAGCCACCTCGCAAGTCCGACAACTATGCATACTTCGGACCACCTCCTTTCCGCGTACCTGAACGCTATGTGAGCACGGCGAGGAGCGCAAGAGAATTTCCCGCACGGAACTAGACTCGACGCTATGGAGCAACGGCGTAACCGGGCGTGGGACGAGGAGCTGCGGGCACGCGGCTACCGCGTGACGCCGCAACGCCAGCTCGTCCTCGAGGCGGTCGCGAAACTCGGCCACGCGACCCCGGAAGAGGTCGCCGCCAGCGTGCAGCAGACCGCGAGTGGCGTGAACATCTCCACGATCTACCGCACGCTGGAACTCCTGGACAACCTAGGCCTCGTCACACACACGCACCTGCACCACGGCGCGCCGACGTATCACCTGGCCAGCGACGCGAACCACGTCCACCTGGTCTGCCAGGACTGCGGCAAGGTCGACGAGGCCAGCCAGGACGCCGTCCGGCCGCTGGTCAGCGCGCTTGACGCGAGCCACGGGTTCGAGACGAACGTGACGCACCTGACCGTGTTCGGCCGGTGTGAGGACTGCAGGAGAAAGCGAGCCAATGCTTGACATCGAAGGCGCCGTCGAGGCGGACTGGCCCGACCAGGGCGTTGCCGCGCACTACGGCGACCCGATGCGCGAACAGCGCACGATGACCGAGGGACCCGTCCTGGTCGACCGCTCCAACCGGGGCGTCGTCCGGATAACCGGCAAGGACCGGCTGACCTGGCTGCACAGCCTGACCAGCCAGCACCTGGAACGGCTGGTCCCGGGGACTACCGCGGACGCGCTCATCCTGAGCCCGCAGGGCCACCTGGAGCACTACCTCACGCTGACCGACGACGGCACCGCCACCTGGGTGCACGTCGAGCCGGGCACCGCCCAGGCCCTGGTCGCCTACCTCGACTCGATGCGCTTCATGATGCGGGTCGAGGTCGAGGACTTGTCCGGGGAACTGGTGGTGCAGACGCTGGCGGGCCCGCTTCCGGCCGAGGGAGGATTCGTATCCAGAACGGACGCAGCCGACTCTTACGCCGCCCCGTTGCTCGCGGACGGTGTGGCCGTGGCAGTCATGCGGGGTCCGTTCGGGATCGATGTGATCGTCAAGCCCGAAGCGACCGGAAAGCTGGGCACGACGGTCGCCGGGATGTGGGCGTACGAGGCGGCGCGGATCGCCGGGCGCGTGGCGCGGCCGGGGCTGGACACCGACCATAAGACGCTGCCGCACGAGGCGGGGATGATCGACACCGCCGTGCACCTGAACAAGGGGTGCTACCGCGGCCAGGAGACCGTCGCCCGGATCCACAACCTCGGCCACCCGCCGCGGCGGCTCGTCTTCCTGCACCTGGACGGCAGCGTGGACCGGCTGCCCGCGCACGGGTCGCCAGTGACGCTCGAGGACGGCACCCAGGTTGGCTTCGCCGGGTCCGCCGCCCGCCACTTCGAGCTGGGGCCGATCGGGCTCGGGCTCATCAAGCGCACCGTCCCGGTGGACGCCCCGCTGCTCGCGGACGGGGTAGCCGCCGCGCAGGAGGTCATCGTCCCGCCGGACGCGGGCGCCAACGTGCGGGTCACGCTGCGGCGGGACGCCGTGCCCCCGCCGCCTGCCGGCCGCAAGCTGCTGTGATACCCGGGGGGGATGCCCCCCCAACCCCCCGCTGCGCGCCCGATGGCAGCCGCCATCGTATCGGGCGCGCGGATCGCAGCCCCGTCCCCGCGAGAGGGCGGCGGAGCGGGATATCTTTAGCGGGTCTATAACCGGGAGGGCTTGTGCTGCGCCGTGCGCTGCTTGGGGTCGCCGCGAGCGAACGGATCCGCGGGCTGGTGGTGGCCACGCCGGCGACGCGCGCCGTCGTGGACAGGTACGTGGCCGGGGACAGCATCAGCGACGCGGTGCGGGTGGCCAGGTCGCTGCGCGCGGCCGGGCTGCTCGTCTCGCTCGACTACCTCGGCGAGGACGCGACGGACCCGGACCGGGCCGCCGCCACCGCCACCCAGTACGTGCAATTGCTTGGCAAGCTCGCCGCCGAGGGGCTCACCGAGGGCGGCGCGGTCGAAGTCTCGGTGAAGCCGACCGCGGTCGGCCTGCTGCTCGACGAGCGCGCGGCGACCGAGCATGTCGAGCGGATCGCCGTCGCGGCGCGGGACGCGGGGACGACGGTGACCCTGGACGCGGAGAGCCACCGGACCACGGACGCGGGGCTGCGGATCGCGGCCGGGCTGCGGCGGGCGCGGCCGCTGACCGGCAGCGTCGTGCAGGCGGCGCTGCGCCGTACCGAGACCGACGTCCGGGAACTGGCGGCGCCCGGGGTGCGGGTGCGGCTGTGCAAGGGCGCCTACGCCGAACCGATTTCCGAGGCGTTCACCACCCGGCACGATGTCGACAAGTCGTTCGCGCGATGCCTGCGGATCCTGATGTCCGGGCCCGGATATCCCATGATCGCGACGCACGACCCGCGGCTGATCGCGATCACCCGGTCGCTCGCGCTGAACCGGCCGGGCGGCCCGGACAGCTTCGAGTACCAGATGCTGTACGGGGTCAGGGCCGACGAGCAGCGGCGGCTCGCCGGGGCCGGCGCCCGGGTGCGCGTGTACGTGCCGTATGGCAGCGACTGGTACGGCTACCTGGTGCGGCGGCTGGCCGAGCGGCCGGCGAACCTGGCGTTCTTCCTCCGTTCGCTATGGTCGTTGTCATGATCGCGATACTTGGCGCCGGGAAGATGGGCGAGGCGCTGCTGTCTGGCCTGCTGCGGGCCGGGCGGCCGCCGTCGGACGTGGCTGTCGTGGTGCGCCGTCCGGAGCGGGGCGAGGAGCTGCGCTCGTCGTACGGGGTGTCCGTGCTCAGCGCGGAGGAGGCCGCCAAGAACGCCAGCACGCTGGTGATCACGGTCAAGCCGCAGGACATGGCCCGGATGCTGGACGAGATCGCCCCGTTCGTCAGCGCGTCGCAGCTGGTGATCTCCGTCGCGGCCGGCATCACGACGTCGTTCATCGAGCGGCGGTTCTCCGCCGAGGTGCCCGTGGTGCGGGTGATGTCGAACACGCCGGTGCTGGTCGACGAGGCGATGTCGGTGATCTCGCCCGGCTCGTTCGCCTCCGAGCCGCACCTGCGCCGCGCGGAGGAACTCCTGCGGCCGGTCGGCAAGGTGCTGCGGATCCCGGAGTCGCAGCAGGACGCGGCGACCGCGCTGTCCGGCAGCGGTCCGGCCTACGTGTACTACCTGGTCGAGGCGATGGTGGACGCGGGCATCCTGCTCGGGATGCCGCGCCGGACCGCGCTCGAGATGGTCACCCAGGCGGTGTACGGCGCAGCCACGATGCTGCGCGATTCGGGGGAACATCCCGTGATCTTGCGGGAGGCGGTGACGTCACCGGGCGGGACGACGATCGCCGCTATCCGGGAGCTCGAAAAGCACGGAGTGCGCGCCGCGTTCCTCGCGGCGATCGAGGCTGCCCGCGACCGCGGCCGCGAGCTCGGCGGCGCGTGACGCCGTGCGCCTCCTCCCCGTGCCCACTGCCCGCCCGGCCATGATCGTGGGGAGTTTTCCGCGAATATCACTGAAAAGTACCCATGGTCATGGGATGGCTGGCGGGAGGCGGTTCTCGTGAGCGGGGACCTCGTGGTTGCGTGGGACGACGCGCTCACGCGGTATGACTTCGGGCCCGGGCATCCGCTTGCGCCTGTTCGGGTCGAGCTGACGATGCAGCTCGCCGCCGGGCTCGGCGTGCTGTCGGTGCCCTCGGTGACGATGCTCTCGCCCTCCCCGGCCACCGACGCCGAGCTTGAGACCGTGCACGACGACGACTACGTGGCCGCGGTGCGGCAGGCGGGCCGCACGCTTGCGCCCGACCTTCGGTTCGGGCTGGGCACGGCCGACGATCCGGTCTTCGAGGGCATGCACGAGGCGTCCGCCCTGGTCGCCGGTGCGACGATGGCCGCGGCCCGGGCGATCTGGCCGGGACCGGGGGCGGTGGAGACGACCGCGGCGGCGGACGCGGCCGGGCGGCCGGTGCACGCCGCGAGCATCGCCGGCGGGCTGCATCACGCGATGCGGCGGGCCGCGAGCGGGTTCTGCGTCTACAACGACCCCGCGATCGCGATCAGGTGGCTGCTCGCCGCCGGGGCCGAGCGCGTCGCCTACGTCGACACGGACGTGCACCACGGGGACGGCGTGCAGGCGGCCTTCTACGACGATCCGCGGGTGCTCACGATCAGCCTGCACGAGCACCCGGCCACGCTGTTCCCCGGCACGGGGCTGCCCGGCGAGACCGGCTCGGGCGCCGGTGAGGGATATGCCGTGAACGTGGCGCTGCCCGCCGGGACCGGCGATGACGGCTGGCTGCGTGCCTTCGACGCGGTGGTGCCACCGCTGCTGCGGGTGTTCCAGCCGGAGGTGCTGGTCAGCCAGCACGGGTGCGACAGCCACCGGCTCGACCCGCTCGCCCACCTGGAGCTGACCGTCGACGGGCAGCGCCGCGCCCAGGTCATGCTGCACGACCTGGCGCACGAACTGTGCGAGGGCCGCTGGCTGCTCACCGGCGGCGGCGGTTACGCGCTCGTCCAGGTAGTGCCCAGGACCTGGACGCACCTGCTCGCGATCGCCGCGGGCGTGCCGGTGGATCCGGCAACGGAGACGCCTGCCGAGTGGCGCGAACTCGCCGTCTCGCTGGCCGGTGAAACTGCCCCGGTGACCATGACAGACGGCGCGTCCGCGAACTTTGTTCCTTTTAGTTCTGGGATCGATCCGGGTGATCCGGTTGATCGCGCGATCATGCGAACGCGCAGTGCGGTGTTTGCCTCGCATGGGCTGCTAGCGCACCCCTGACGTGCGCCTTTATATCTTTTTCTGACTATCAGCAGACGGTCGCAAGAGGCAGCGGTCCGCTTGATGCCGAAGGGTAACAACAATGAGGCTATTCGGAGGGGTTGCTCTTTTCTGTACGGGACTTACCCTGGATACGTACGTGACTGGTGCGCTGAATCCGGTCAAGGCGTGCTCGGCTTCGCGCGGAAGAGGGCAATGATGGCGAGCGAAACCCCCCTAAGCGACGTGAGATTCCTTACCGTCGCCGAAGTGGCCACGATCATGCGGGTATCAAAGATGACCGTCTATCGGCTGGTCCACTCGGGTGAACTGGAAGCTATCCGGGTCGGCCGTTCTTTCCGGGTTCCGGAGCAGGCGGTCAACCAGTATCTCAGGGCGGCCTTCGTAGGCACCGGCTGAGCATTGCCGCTGGCTGCTGAGCGCGGAGTGACCGGAACCGCCACAGCACCCGGGGGCAGTGCTTTGCGGGCCTCTCGTTCGGCCAATCCGGCGACCCGGGCGCCGGCCGCGTGGCGGCCGGCGCCCGGAAGCAGCGCCCAGTCCGTAACACTGCCGTGCGGTAGCAGGTAGGCTAGACGACTGCGTGGGCGGTAGGCGTTCACGCAGTCTTTTAAGTTCGGGCGTGTGCCCAGCCACCTGGTCTCCGGCCGCGGTGAGCGTGATGGCGTGCCCGTGTGCCGTTGTGCGAGGAGAGTGGTGGCCTGATGGGCTCAGTCATCAAGAAGCGCCGCAAGAGGATGGCGAAGAAGAAGCACCGCAAGCTGCTGAAGAAGACGCGGATCCAGCGCAGGAACAAGAAATAGCGCCCGCGGGACCCGTCCGTCTCGCGGCGGCCGCCGCCGTGACCTGCCGCTACTTTCTGCCCGGTCTGGCACCGGTCTCGTCAACACGCCGACCAGGCCGGCTGAATTCGCCGACAATGGTAGAAGCTGCAAGGCCTACACCGAGAGCGGAGCAGACATGAGGGGCAGAAGGCGACGCGACGATGGGTGGGACGAAGGCCGCCGGGACGGGCAAGACGACGCGCGCGACAGCTGGCCGGAGGGGAACGCCTACCAGCCGGACACGATAGCCAGCCGCCCCGCGGCCGGCTACGCGAACGGCCTCGGCTACGCCGGCCAGGACGGCTACGCGGGCCAGGGGGGCTACGCCGGCCAAGAGGGATACGGCCGCCAGGCGCCCGCCGGCGGTGTCCAGGGCCATGACCCCAGAGGCTACGAGCCCGCCGGATACGGCGACGCCGCGCAGGCCTACGGCGTGAGGCCAGAGTCAGGCGCGTACCCCGGCGCGGGCCAGGCGCCCGCGGGGTACGCCGGCGCGGGCTACTCCGGGTCGGGGTATCCGGGGGCGGCGGGGTATCCAGGGGCGGGGTATGACCCTGCCGGGTACCAGGGCGGCGGTTATGACGCGGCTGGGTACGGCGGCTACGGGCAGGACGGAGCAGGACTGGGCACGGCTGGCTACGACCAGTGGCGTCCGGATGGCGGTTACGCGCAGCCCGGCTCCGGCGCTTACCGGGACGGCGCTGCCTTTGACCAGGCAAACGGCGCGTCCCGGCGCGAATTCGCGGCTGCGGACGAGACAGCGTCCGCGAATGAGAACGGAGCCGGAACTGGTCGACCATACGGCCGGCTTTCTATATTCACGCTGCTCGATGATAAGGCGGCGGAATTCGACCGGCTGGCGGAACGGGCCGCCGAGGGTGTCCGTACGGCCGAGCCCGACACGCTCGTATATGTCATCCACGTGGTGCCCAAGGCGCCAATGCAGCGCATCATCTACGAGATTTACCGCGATCGCGCGGCCTTTGAGAGCCACGAGCGGCAGCCGCATATCCAGCGTTTCGTCACCGACCGCAGATCGTGCGTGCTCGCGACCAACATCATCGACCTGCGGCTGAAATATGCCAAGGTCGCGGCGCTGGGCGCGGCTCAGCCGGCCCCCATGCCGCTCTCGGGCTCTGCTGCGTCAGCGGCTCTTCCAGCCGCGGCGGGCAGCCAGTGGAATGCCGGCGGAGCGAACGGCCAGTACCAGGCCAACGGGCAGTACCCGGCCAGCGGGCAGTACGACGCGGGGTCGGGCGGGTACTCCGCGCCTGCCAGCGGCCAGTACCCGGCCAACGGCCAGTACACTGGGCCGGGCAACGGCCAGTACGGGACAACCAGCCAGTACGGGACAACCAGCCAGTACGGGGCGGGCGACGGCCGGGACGTGGATCCCTTCCCCGGCACCAACGGCCGCGCGCCGCGGTCCGAGTCCGCGGACTGGGACCGGAGCGCCTACCGGGCGGGACGGCACGGAGGTAGCTAGATGCCGGCGGCCCGGATCACGCTGCTCAGCCGGCCAGGCTGCCATCTCTGCGACGATGCGCGAGACGTGATCCGCAGGGTGGCCGATGACCTCGGCGTGGGCTGGGAAGAACGCGACATCACCCAGTCGGAAGAGGACCTGCGTGAGTACTGGGAGAAGATCCCGGTCACCCTGGTCGACGGCGTCCAGCACGATTTCTGGCGGGTATCAGAAGCCCGCCTCCGCGCGGCCCTGGTCCCTGAAATTCCATGACCGCGTAAATTCGTGATCGCTATGGCTATGGCGGCTATTAAATCCGGAAATTCCGGATAGATGGGCGACCTCACGCGCACGGGCACAGCACAATCCGTGCGGTAACTCGCTAGCGGGCGCGCGTCCGTGCGGCGAACGTGAGACCATAGCAGAAGGCGCGCCGGGTTGGCCTGGCACCGGTACGACGCGCCTCGCTGGCACGGGTCCTGCCGATAGTGGCCCGGGCACCGGTCCGGCGGGTGACTTTGTGCGTTGATTCACAAACGACGTATGGTGGTACCGGCCGCGATCGACCGCATTGATCGGACGCGGCCGGCGTACCCATCGCCATCCAACCTAGTGGCGGGCCTGTCCTGCGCGAGCCCGCGATCGCGTCGATCCACCCCCGGGAGCGCCGCATGTCCAGTGTCGCCGAGTTGCCAAGTCCCGGCGAGGAACCCAGCAGACCGGGCGGGGCACCTGGTGCCGATAAGGCACCAGCGGAAACACCCACGGCCGTCGAGGTCGGTGTCTGCGGCCGGCTTCGCCGTGCCGAGGACGGTGGCGGCGATGCCGAACAGCTGGACTGCCAGCCCGCCGAGCGGCCCTGCCCGAGCGGCATCCCCGACGCGACCGTGGCCAGGCTGCCCGTGTACCTGCGCGCCCTCTACACCCTGGCCGAACGCGGCGTGAGCACCGTGGCGAGCGACGAACTCGCCGCCGCGGCCGGCGTCAACTCGGCCAAGCTGCGTAAAGACCTGAGCCACCTCGGCTCGTACGGGATCAGGGGCGTGGGCTACGACGTCGAATACCTCGTCTACCAGGTCTCTCGTGCGCTCGGACTGAACCAGAACTGGCCAGTGGTGATCGTCGGCGCCGGTAACCTCGGCCGCGCGCTGGCCAACTACGGTGGCTTCGTCTCCCGCGGCTTCCGGATAGCGGCGCTGCTCGACACCGACCAGGCGCTCGTCGGCCGCGAGCTCGGCTCGGTCGTCGTCCGCCACGTCAGCGAGCTTGAGGAAGTCGTGGCGAACAGCGGCATCGCGATCGGCGTCATCGCGGTGCCCGCGGGAGCGGCTCAGGCGGTGTGCGACCGGCTCGTGGCCGCAGGGGTGACAAGCATCCTGAACTTCGCGCCCCTCGTGCTTACCGTGCCGGAAGGGGTAGACGTGCGTAAGGTCGATCTATCCATTGAGCTTCAGATTCTCGCCTTCCACGCACAGCGGCGGTCCGCCGAGCGGTTCGGACAGCCGGATCCGGCGGCGGGAGCGTAGGCGGTGCACACGTGAGCGTCCTCGTTGTCGGGCTCAGCCACAAGAGCGCGCCGGTCGAGACCCTCGAGCGCGCCGCGGTCACCGGAGACACCCTGGGCAAGCTGCTCCAGGACATCGCGCACCTGCCGGACATCGCGGAAACCTTCGTCGTCTCCACCTGCAACAGGGTGGAGGTCTACGCCGAGGCGGTCCGGTTCCACAGCGGCGTCACCGGTGTGTGCGAGCTCCTCGCCCGCCACTCCGGCATCCCGCTGAGCGAGCTCACCCCCAGCCTGTACGTGCACTACGAGGACCGCGCGGTGCAGCATCTGCTCGCGGTCGCCAGCGGGCTCGACTCCTTGGTCGTGGGCGAGGACCAGATACTCGGCCAGGTGCGGACGGCCCTGAAAGCCGCCGGCGACCACGGGACCCTCGGCCGGACACTGCGCGACCTCGGCCGGCTCGCCCTCCGCGCCGGAAAGCGGGCCCGCGCAGAAACGGGCATCGACCGGCTCGGCATCAGCCTGGTCAGCGTCGGCGTCGAGCTGGCGGCTACCACGCTTCGAGGGGGGCATGGGGGGGCGAGCAGCCCCCCCATGCTCGGGGGGTTCGCGGGGGGTCGTCCCCCCGAGGCGACACTGCTGCACGGCCGTAACGTCCTCATCGTGGGGGCCGGCGCGATGAGCGGACTGGCCGTGGCCACCGCCGCACGTTCTGGCGCGGTCGCGATCACGGTGGCGAACCGCACCCGCGCCAGGGCCGAGCGGCTCGCCCGCGGCGTCGGCGGCGCCGTCGCGGACCTCGCGGACCTGCCGGCCGCGATCGCCGCCGCGGACGTGGTCATCTCCTGCACCGGCGCGGGCGAACTTGTCATCACCGGGCAGACGGTGCGCGCCGCGCTTGACGAGCGCTCGCCATCCGCGCCACTGGTCCTGCTCGACCTCGCGATGCCGCGCGACGTAGACCCGGCGGCCGCCGAACTGCCCGGCGTCAGCGTGATCGGACTGGACGAGCTGCGCGGCAGCGGCGGGATGGCGGTCGGCGCGGACGAGGTGGCCGCCGTCCGCGCGATCGTCGAGGAGGAATTCGCTGTCTACGGGTCCGCGGTCCGCGCCGCCCAGGTCACGCCGACCGTCGTGGCGCTGCGCGCCAAGGCCGCCACCGTCGTCGACGCCGAGCTCATCAGGCTCGGCGGCCGACTCAGCGAGCACGGCGTAAGCGGGCAAGCGCTGGAAGAAATAGCCCAGACAGTCCGCCGAGTGGTAGACAAGCTGTTGCATGCGCCCACCGTCCGGGTAAAGGAACTCGCATCCTCGCCGGGCGGCGAAGAATACGCGACCGCGCTTCGAGTCCTCTTCGATCTTGACCCCCGCGCGGTCGAGGCAGTGACACGCGCCGAAGTCGAATCCCCCAACGTCACCGATCAGGAGGGGAGCCAGTGAAGGCGGAAAACCCTTTGCGCCTGGGCAGCCGCCGCAGCCCCATGGCCGTCGCCCAGTCCGGCGATGTAGCGCGGCTCATTACCGAGCGCACCGGCCGCCAGGTAGAGATCGTTGGGATAACCACGTTCGGCGACGTCAGCAGGGAGCACCTCACCCAGATCGGCGGCACCGGGGTCTTCGTAAGCGCGCTGCGCGAAAGCCTGCTCAGCGGCGAGGTGGACCTGGCCGTCCACTCCCTGAAGGACCTGCCTACCGCGACACCCGACGGGATCACGCTCGCCGCCGTCCCGCCCCGCGACGACCCGCGCGACGCGCTGGTCGGGCGAGACGGGGCAAAGCTCGCCGACCTGCCGCCCGGGGCGCGGATCGGCACCGGCTCGCCGCGCCGTGCCGCGCAACTCGGACTGCTGCGCGGCGACATCACCTGCGTCCCCATCCGCGGCAACGCCAACACCAGGCTGGCCAAGGTGCGCGACGGTGACCTCGACGCGGTGGTGCTCGCCTACGCGGGGCTGGCCAGGATCGGGCATACCGACCTGGTAAGCGAGATCTTCGAGCCCGACGCCATGATCCCCGCACCCGGCCAGGGAGCCCTGGCCGTGGAGTGCCGCGCCGGCGACACCGGACTCGCCGGACTGCTCGCCACGATCGACCACCCGGCGACGCGCGCCGCCGTCACGGCCGAGCGCAGCCTGCTTGCCGCGCTCGAAGCCGGCTGCAGCGCCCCCGTCGGCGCCTATGCCGCGTTCAGCGGCACACGGCTCCACCTGGACGCGATCGTGCTCGGCGCCCCCGCGGCACGACAGCGGCCCGGGTTGGACGTTCCCGCAGGTAGCGTGACAATGGGAATCCGGGAGCGCGGTGAAGCGGACGCCCCGGGCGCGGCGCGCCTCGGCCGCGAGCTCGCGGCCCGGATGCTCGCGCTCGGCGCGGCCGGCCTGATGGGCGCGAAGACCGACAGGGATGATGCGCATGACTGACATGAACGGCTGGGTCGCGTTTGTCGGCGCCGGCCCCGGAAACGAAGGGCTGCTGACGATCCGCGCGGTCCGGCTGCTCGGCGCGGCGGCCGTGGTCGTGGCGGAACCCGACATCGCCGACCGGGTCCGCCACCTGCTCCGCCCGGACGCTGAAATCACCGAGCCCGCCGACCCCGCGGGAACCGCCCGGACGCTTCTGCAAGCCGCGGACGCGGGACGGCTCGCCGTCCGGCTGTACGCAGGCGACCCCCTGCTCAACGGCGCCGCCCCCGAGGTGCAGGCATGCGCCAAGGCAAACGCCCGCTTCGAGATCGTCCCCGGCGTGCCCGCCGCCACCGGGGTCCCCGCCTACGCCGGCATCGCGCTCGCCGACAGCGGCGGCGAGCTGCGGGTGATCCACGCCAGCGAGGCCAACCGCCTCTCCTACAGTCCCGGCACGCTCGTCATCACCGGCGCGGAAACCGCGCCACAGGACCTCGGCAAGATGCTGATCGCCGCCGGCTGGCCGGACGGCACCCCGTTCGCGATCACCTGGGACGGCACCACCACCGACCAGCAGACCGTCGCAACCACCCTCGGCCGGATCGGGCCCGACCTCAAGGCCGCCGGCGTCACCGTCGCCACTACCCGCGGCGGCGCGGTCGCGGTAGTCGGCGAGCCCGCGGCGCCCAAGAGCCGGTTCTCCTGGTACGAGACCAAGCCCCTGTTCGGGTGGCGGGTCCTGGTGCCGCGGACCAGGGAACAGGCCTCGGTAGTCTCCGACCGGCTGCGCGAATACGGCGCGGTGCCCGAAGAGGTTCCCACCATCGCCGTCGAGCCGCCCCGCACTCCGCAGCAGATGGACCGCGCGATCAAGGGCCTCGTCACAGGCAGGTACCAGTGGGTGGCGTTCACCTCCACCAACGCGGTCAAGGCAGTACGCGAGAAGCTCGAAGAATACGGACTTGACGCGCGCGCCTTCGCCGGCGTCAAGGTCGCGGCGGTAGGCGAGCAGACGTCGGCGGCGCTGCTCGACTTCGGCATCCGGCCCGACCTGGTCCCGGACGGCCAGCAGTCCGCCGAGGGACTCGCCGACGCCTGGCCGCCCTACGACGACCTGCTCGACCCGATCAACCGGGTACTGCTGCCCCGTGCCGACATCGCCACGGAAACCCTCGTCGCCAGGCTCACGGACCTCGGCTGGGAACCGGAGGACGTGACCGCCTACCGCACGGTGCGCGCCGCCCCGCCGCCCGCCCCCATCCGCGAGGCGATCAAGGGCGGCGGATTCGACGCCGTCCTGTTCACCTCGTCCTCTACCGTCAGGAACCTGGTCGGCATCGCCGGCAAACCGCACGCGGTCACCGTGATCGGCGTCATCGGGCCCCAGACCGCGAAAACGGCCAGCGACTTCGGGCTGCGGGTAGACGTCACCGCGCCCAGGCCCTCGGTCACCGCGCTCGTCGACGCGCTCGCCGAATTCGGCGCCGCCCAGCGAGACGCCGCTGCCGAGGCCGGTGAGCCGCTCCGCCGCCCGAGCGAACGCCGCCGCGGCGCCCGCCGCCGGCTGCGCTAGAGGGAGAAAGCCATGACCGCTGGGTTTCCTGAGGTGCGGCCGCGGCGGCTGCGCGGGACGCGGGCGCTGCGCGCCATGGTCGCCGAGACTTCGCTGCGACCGGCGGAACTAGTCCTGCCGGTGTTCGTCAAGGAAGGCATCGCCGAGCCGCAGCCGATCGGCTCGATGCCCGGCGTCGTACAGCACACCAGGGAAAGCCTGCGCAAGGCCGCCGCCGAGGCGGCCGAGGCCGGGGCGGGCGGCATCATCGTCTTCGGGGTGCCCGCCGCCAAAGACGAGCGCGGCAGCGCCGCCGACGACCCCCAGGGCATCTCCCAGCTCGCGATCGCCGACATCAGGAAAGAAACCGGCGACGACCTGGTGGTCATGGCCGACCTTTGCCTGTGTGAGTACACCGAGCATGGCCACTGCGGCATCGTCAGCGCCGACGGCTACGTGGACAACGACGCGACGCTCGAACGCTACGCGAGTACCGCCGTCGCCCAGGCCGAGGCGGGCGCCCACATGGTCGCCCCAAGCGGCATGATGGACGGCCAGGTGGGCGCGATCAGGGCGGCGCTCGACCGGGCGGGCTTCACGAACATTCCGGTCTGCGCCTACTCGGCCAAGTACGCGTCGGCGTTCTACGGGCCGTTCCGCGAGGCCGCCGAGGGCGCGCCGAAGTTCGGCGACCGCGCCACCCACCAGCAGGACCCGGCGAACGTGCTCGAGGCACTCAAGGAGGTCGAGCTCGACCTCGCCGAGGGCGCGGACATGGTGATGGTCAAGCCCGCGCTCAGCTACCTCGACGTCATCCGCCGGGTCGCCGACATGGTCCGGGTGCCGGTCGCCGCATACCAGGTGAGCGGCGAGTTCGCCATGGTCGAGGCGGCGGCGGCGAACGGCTGGGTGGACCGGGACAAGGCGATCATGGAGACCCTCACCGCGATCCGCCGGGCGGGCGCGAGCGTCATCCTCACGTACTGGGCTACGGAGGTCGCCCGCCGGCTCGGCTAGGGCACCGAGTAGTCTGTCGCTATCCCCACCAGCACGACCTGCCGCGGGTGCTTTGGCGTACCTGGGCAGACGGTGGGCGGCGGACGACGAGGAGTGCAGGGCGTTGGTGACGATGATGCGGCGACGGGGCCGTCGGCGGGGGGCGCAGCGGCTCCCCGAGCTGGGCGAGGCCGCCCAACAGTACGCCGCGATGGGCTGGCCGGTATGCCCGGGTGTACATGCGAGCCGCGGTTTTGACGGGGCGCGGGAACCAGGGCGGGCGTGTTCGTGCGACCGGGTCGGCTGCCCGGCGCCCGGGGCGCATCCGGTGTCGCCGACGTGGCAGATGCAGGCGACCGTGGACGGCGAGACGATCAAGCAATGGTGGGAAGCCCGTCCGGAGGCGAATGTGATCCTCGTCACCGGGCGGGTTTTTGACGTTCTGGACGTGCCCGCGCTGGACGGAGGGAAGGCACTCGCCGCGATGGCGGCGGACGGCGTCCCGACCGGGCCGGTCGCGGTCCAGGGCGCCGACCGGATGCTGTTCTTCGTCGCGACCAGGGGCGCGCCCGCCGACGAGGACGAGTGGTGGTCCTGCGGCCTGGACGCTTCACCGGATACGTCCGATCAGACCGAGGGACTGCGCTGGCACTCCAGGGACAGTTATGTGCTCGCCCCGCCGTCCCGGTACGGCGACGGGCAGGACGTACGCTGGGTGCGCCAGCCGGCGGGGCAACCGCTGCCCGACGCGCTGCGCCTGCTCGAGTATCTGGTCGAGGCCTCCGAGGAAGAAGGCAATTAGCCGTGACTGACCGTTCCGCTGAGCTGTTCGCCCGCGCGCTCGAGGTGACTCCTGGTGGCGTCAATTCGCCGGTCCGGGCGTTCGGCCCGGTGGGCGGGACGCCCCGGTTCATCGAGCGGGGCGTCGGCGCTTACCTGTTCGACGTGGACGGCAGGCAGTACGTGGACCTGGTGTGCTCGTGGGGAGCGATGATCCTGGGGCACGCGCACCCGGCGGTGGTCACCGCGGTGTCGAGAGCGCTGGCGCACGGGACGTCGTTCGGCGCGGCCACGGCGGGCGAGGTCGACCTGGCGGCGGAGATCATCGCGCGGGCGCCCGTCGAGCAGGTGCGGCTGGTCAACTCGGGGACCGAGGCGACGATGTCGGCGCTGCGGCTGGCCCGCGGCTACACGGGCCGGTCGCTGGTGGTGAAATTCGCCGGGTGTTACCACGGTCACGTCGACGCGCTGCTCGTTTCCGCGGGCTCGGGGGTGGCGACGTTCGGGCTGCCTGACACGCCGGGGGTGACGGGCGCGTCGGCCGCCGACACGGTGGTGCTGCCGTACAACGACGCGGACGCCGTGACGGCCCTGTTCGCCGCCCGCGGCGACGAGATCGCCTGTGTGATCACCGAGGCGTGCCCGGCGAACATGGGCGTGGTGCCGCCCGTGGCCGGGTTCAACGAGCTGCTCCGCTCGCTGTGTGACAGCACGGGCGCCCTGCTGATCATGGATGAGGTGCTGACCGGGTTCCGGGTGACGGCGTCGGGGTGGTACGGCCTGGACGGCGTGCGCGGGGATCTGGTGACGTTCGGAAAGGTGATGGGGGGCGGCCTGCCGTGCGCGGCGTTCGGCGGCCGGGCCGAGGTGATGCAGCGGCTTGCCCCGGTCGGGCCGGTCTACCAGGCGGGCACGCTGTCGGGGAACCCGCTGGCGACGGCGGCGGGCCTGGCGACGCTGCGCGCGTGCGCGCCGGCGGTGTACGGGGCGGTCGATTCCTTCGCGCACGCGTTGTCGATGCACGTGTCGGCGGTGCTCGAGAAGGAAGGGGTGCCGCACTACATGTCGACGGCGGGGAGCCTGTTCACGATCTTCTTTGGCCGGACCGATCCGGTGCAGGACTTCGCGGACGCTAAGGCGCAGTCGACCGCCGCCTATGCCGCGTTCTTCCACGCGATGCTGGACGGTGGCGTGTACCTGCCGCCGTCGGCGTTCGAGGCGTGGTTCGTGTCGGCTGCGCACGATGAGGACGCGTTGTCCCGCGTGGCTGACGCGCTCCCGGCGGCTGCGCGGGCGGCCGCCGCCGCGCTCGGCTAAGCCGGTATGCTGGCGGGGCCATGGCCGAGACCACTGTCGTGCACCTGCTCAGGCACGGTGAAGTGCATAACCCGGACCGCGTTCTTTACGGGCGCCTGCCCGGCTATCACCTGTCCGTAACCGGGGAGTTGATGGCCGCCGCCGCGGCGGACTTCTTCGCGGGGCGCCCGGTCGCCGCGGTGTTCGCGTCGCCGCTCGATCGCGCGCAGGAGACGGCGCGTCCCGTAGCCGAGCGGCTAGGGCTTGGCGTCGTCACCGATGACCGGCTGATCGAGTCGGGGAACGTGCTCGAGGGGAAGAGCGTGACGCTGACCAGGCTCGCACTGAACCCGGCGAACTGGCGGTATCTGTGGAATCCGTTCCTGCCGTCATGGGGTGAGCCGTACCAGCAGGTCGTGGTCCGGATGCGGCAGGCGATCGATCAGGCGAAGGAGGCGGTGCCGGGCCGGGAGGCGGTCCTGGTCAGCCACCAGCTGCCGATCTGGGTCAGCCGTCTCTCGGCCGAGCACAGGCGCCTGTGGCACAACCCGCAGAGCCGGCAGTGCGCGCTGGGTTCCGTTACCAGCTTCACGTTCGATTCCGGTGAGTTGACGGGCGTTTCTTACGCGGTGCCGCCCCGCCGACAGCTAGCGGACCCGGATAGGGCACAATAGACGAGGTACTACCCCCTGTAGGAGATCGTAAGGAACCGCCGGTGTTCATAGCCAAGCGCCGGACGGTCGTCACTGTGGCGGCCGTGGCCGCCGTGCTGCTGGCTGGCGCGCTTGCGGTGACGCTGACTCAGGGGAGCGGGCAGGCCAGCGGAGTCACGTACGTCGACGGCAACAACGCCCAGCGGGTGTACACGGTCGGCCACCGCCCGCTCGCCCCAGACTTCACCGCTTCGTCGCTTACCGGGACGCGGATCAGCCTGGCGAGTTACCGTGGCAAAGCGGTCGTGCTCAACTTCTGGGGTTCGTGGTGCCCGCCGTGCCGTGCGGAGGCGCCAACGCTCGCGGTGCTCGCCGAGCAGTACCGCTCGCAGGACGTCTCCTTCCTCGGCGACGACGTGGGAGACACCACGGCGAACGCCCTGGCGTTCACCCATGACATCGGCATCACGTACCCGAGCGTGAACGACGCCAACTATTCGATCGTCCAGGAGTTCAGTCAGGTGGTACCCGTCGGCTACACCCCCACCACGGTCGTGATCGACCCGACCGGGCACATCGCTGGCCTGGTGATCGGACCGGTCACGTACCAGGGGATGACGACGATCCTGCACGATGTGGCGGCGAGCCGATGACCGACGTGCACACGCCCCGGGAGTCGGTCGCGGCCGGGGGCGAAGCGACGGAGTCGTTCGGGATAACCGGAACAGGACCGGACTCGACCGGTACCGGCGGGGGGACGGGAGCGTCGGCGGGCTGGCTGCGGTGGGGATGGCGGCAGCTCACGTCCATGCGGACCGCGCTCGTGCTGCTATTCCTGCTCGCGCTGGGGTCGGTGCCCGGGTCGGTGCTGCCGCAGCAGGGCTCGGACCCCGCCGCGGTGCAGCAGTACTTCACCTCGCATCCCGCGCTCGCGCCCTGGCTGAACCACCTCGGGCTGTTCAATGTGTTCGCCGCGCCCTGGTTCGCGGCGATTTACCTGCTGCTATTCACGTCACTTGTCGGGTGTGTGGTGCCGCGGACGTTCCGGCTGGCGGGTTCGGCGCGGACGCCGCCGCCGCGCGCGCCGCGGAACCTGAGCCGGCTGCCGCAGTCGGCGTCGTTCTCGTCGGGGCTGGCTCCGGCGGCAGCCGTGGACGCGGCGGCGGCGATGCTCGGCGGGCAGCGGTTCCGCCTGCGGCGGCCCGCGTCCGGGGACTCCGGCCACTGGGTGTCGGCGGAGAAGGGCTATCTGCGCGAGGTGGGCAACTTGCTGTTCCACCTCGCGCTGCTCGGCGTGCTCGTGTCGATCGCGCTCGGCGGGCTGTTCGGCTACAAGGCGGACAAGCTGCTCGTCGAGGGGCAGGGCTTCTCCGACACGATGGCGGCGCTCGACGAGTTCCACCCAGGACGGCTGGTCAGCGGGTCCGACCTGGCGCCGTTCTCGCTGACGCTTGATCGCTTCTCGGCGAGCTACATCACGTCGGGGCAGTCCCGCGGGCAGCCGTCGGACTTCGACGCGCACGTCACGTACACCGCCTCGCCCGGCGCTCCGTCGAAGACGTACGACATCCGGATCAACGACCCGCTGTCCGTCGACTCGCTGAAGGTGTACCTGATCGGGCACGGGTACGCGCCGGTGTTCAAGGTGACCGACGCGCACGGGAACGTGGACTACGACGAGGCGACGCCGTTCATTCCGGCCAACACGGGCACGTTCATGTCCGATGGCGTGGTCAAGGCTCCGGATGCCTCGCTCGGCTTCATGGGCGTGTTCGTGCCGACCGCGGTGTCGGTCGGCGGGACGCTCGAGTCGGTGTTCCCCGCGGCCGATTTTCCCGCCGTGTCGCTGATCGGGTATTCGGGCAACCTCGGCATGAACTCCGTCGCGTCGCAGTCGGTCTACCAGCTCGACACGAACGGGCTGACGAAGATCGCGGGGTCGCCGCGCTTGATGCTGCCCGGGCAGACGTGGACGCTGCCGGGCGGGCGCGGCTCCGTCACGTTCGTCGGGGTGAAGCAGTGGGTGTCGCTGGCCATCACCTACGACCCCGGGCAGGTGCCCGCGCTCGTGTGCGGGATCCTGGCGCTTGGCGGGCTCTTGCTGTCGTTCCTCGTGCGACGGCGGCGGGTGTTCGTGCGGGCGGCGCCTGCCGCGTCAGGAACCGGCTCGGTGGTGACGATCGGCGGGCTGGCGCGCACCGACGCGAGCGGCAGCTTCGAGGACGAGTTCGCCGCGCTGGCGGCGGAACTGGCCGACTCCACCGGGGCCGCTAGGCCGCCCGAGGCCGACGGGTCGCCTGGGGCCGCTGAGCAGAAACGTGAGCCTAAGAACCAGTCAGAAGCGGGAGCGTGAGGCTCGTGTCAGTCAACGTAGGGCTAGCGCAGGTCAGCGGCGACTTCCTGGTCGCGGCGATCGTCATCTACTCGCTCGCGGTGCTCGGGTTCGCGGGTGACTTCGCCTTCGGCCGGCCGCGCCGGGCGGCCGCCGCCGTGGCCGGCCTCGCCGATGCCACGGCTGCCGCTGCCGCTGAGACCGCTGAGGCTGATGATTCCGCTGAGGCCGTTGAGGCCGCTGACGCCGCCGCGGAGCGGGCCGCGGAACTCGCGGCTGTAGGCGTGGCGGGCGCCCGGCGGGCCGCCGGCGCTGGTGGTGCCGGAGCGGACGGTGGCCTGGCCGGCCCGTCGCCCGCGGCGCCCTCCGCGCGCGGTGCCGGGGGCGCTGGCGGAACGCTGCCCGCGCTCCCCGCGCGGCAGGTGCCCGCGCTCCGCGCCATCTGGGAGGCAGGCCCCTGGGTCCGGGCCGCCGTCGGGTTCAGCGCGCTCGGCATCCTGTTGCACGTGGTGGCGGTCGTCACCCGGGGGTTCGCGGTGCACCGCGCGCCGTGGGGCAACATGTACGAGTTCGTGACCGCGCTGACCTGCGTGGCCGCGATCTTCTTCTGCTATGTCATGGTCAGGTACCGGGCCTGGGCGCTCGGCGTGTTCGTGATGGGCGCGGTGGTCGTGGCGCTCGGGCTCGCCGAGACCGTCATCTACACGGCCGCGGGTCCCCTGGTCCCCGCGCTGCAGTCCTACTGGCTGAGCATCCACGTGACCGCCATGACGCTGGCGACCGGCATCTTCTTCGTCGCCGCGGTGCTCGGAGTCATGTACCTCGTCGCCGAGCGCTACCGTGCCCGGGTCGCGGCCGGGAAGGCCGAGCCCGGCAACGGGCTGCTCGAGCGGATCCCGTCCTCGGCGCAACTGGACAAGCTCACCTACCGGACCGTGGTCTTCGGGTTCCCGATCTGGACGTTCGGGGTCATCGCCGGCGCCATCTGGGCGGACCAGGCGTGGGGCCGCTACTGGGGCTGGGACCCGGTGGAGACCTGGGCGTTCATCACCTGGGTGCTGTACGCCGCCTACCTGCACGCGCGCGCCACCGCTGGCTGGCGTGGGCGCCGGGCGCATTACATCCAGCTGCTCGGCTTCGCGAGCCTGACGTTCAACATGCTGGTCGTCCAGGTCTTCATCACCGGCATGCACTCCTACGCCGGCGTCGGCTGACGCGCTGCCCGGCCAGGCGACGCCGGGCTCGCCCCACCGGTCACACGGGCCTCACCCGATGACTTTCGAGGTCGCGTGACCGGTCACAAGTGGTCAGGGCGTGCGCAAAGCTATACGAGGCACGGATAAAACCAGGCTGACGCCGCAATCACTGGTCACGCCAACCTCTGCTGTTGGCTTTGTATACGCCGCGACCACTTTTCGGCCCTCAGGGCCCCTGATTGTTGTCACCGCGTATACAAAGCGACCGGCCGTATATAAAGAGCCGGGTTGGCGCCGCCATCACTGGTCACGGCCGTCACTTCCGTTGTCTTTGTACCCCGGGCGACAACTTTCGAGGTCACGTGACCGGTCACATGTTGTCATAACCCGGGCTAAGTGAAACTAGGTATGAGAACTCGCCGGTCTGGTTGATTCACATCATTCTCTGCTGTCTCATGAGTTATCAGGTGGCGGAGAAAGTCGCTCAACGTGAATTGTCTGGCCGGGCAGACGGTGCAGTAGGCCGGCCGGCAAGCCGCGGATAACTCGCCGGAGTCGGCGGAAGTCCCGCGGATGCGGCTCTCGAGGTGGCGCAGGAACTCCGGATCGTCGTCCGGGCCCTTGGGGCGGGGTTCGGGGGCGGCCGGTTCCCGTCGTGACCGGGTGGCCGGGTGCCGGGCTACCGCGGCATCCGCGGCGTCGGCCGCCGTCCAGGTCGAGTACCAGGTGAAGTCGTTGTCGGCGAGTGTCCCCCGGGCCCCCTGGACGGTCACCCAGGACTTGGTGCTCCACGACCTGCGGGTCACGAGCCACGCGAGCGCGCCCACGACAAACGTCGTGGCGATGATGCAGATCCAGATGTTTTTCGAAAGGCCCCGGAACTCGGCGGGCGGCGTCAGCGCCGCGTCAGCGAGGCAGTAAAGCCAGCAGCCAGCCAGGAATAGGACAAAAAGGACACCTGACAGCAACATGGCGAAAGCCTAACCTCCCGGGTCTTACTGCGTATCGGAAATGCTCATCTTTTACCACCTGCCTGTTTAGTGACTGTCTGTCACTCGGGGTGACGTGTCGGTCGTTTCGGCATACTCTGGGCTTTGGGCACGAAATAGGGGAGTACCCATAATGCGGCTACGCCTGTTCGAGCGGCTTCGCCGCATCGCCAGTCGGCGTTCGCCAGATCAGGGCCATGGCCGGGCAGCCGACCCCCGGTTCCGCGAAGACAGCGGCAGGCACCGCAAGAATCCGTCCGTCGCACCGTCCCCAGGGCAGGGGACCGCGCGGCCGAGGACGGCCGGCGACGGGCCGGTGCAGACCCCGGCAGGAATGCGGCCCCAGGCGGGGATGCCGCCCCAGGCAGGAATGCGGCCTCACGCAGGGATGCCGCCCCCGGCAGGGATGCCGCCCCCGGCAGAGATGCAGCCCCCGGCAGGCTTGCCAGCGAGGCCAGCCTGGCCAGGGCAGCCCCTCGGCAGGCCACGCCCGCCCGCGGGCCTTGTCTCGCAACCGGCGGACCCCTGGCCGGCCGGCCCGGCCGCGCCACCAGCGCCACCAGCGCCAGGGTTTAACCGGCCGCGATCCGCGACTGACGGGTTCCCGCGCGCAGGCGGCGGGGCCGGACGGGCGCGGATCCGGGAAGCTCCGTTCGGCGCGGCGCCGGTCGAGCAGGTCGCCATCGGGCCGGAAGCTCACTGGCAGGCACCGCCCGCGATGCCGAAGGAGCCGTGGTATCAGGTGGTGAGCGGGCCCGCGGTCGCCCAGGAGCGTGGTCAGTCCGCCGGATTCGCGGACGCCGCCGCTTACGCCCAGCCGGCGCCCCCGGGGGCCCCCGGCGCCGCGACCCATCCGGGCACGGCAACGCCGTCGGGTGGCATGCACGCGGCCCGCGGCATGCGCCGCGCGGCCCTGCCATTCGCGGGGCCGCACCCGAAGAGTCACCCGCCGACCGCGGACGGCCGCCGGAATTGCGGTGCCCTCGAAGCGATCCTGTGGCGGCAGTGGGACGCTGAGGCGGACACGCCGCCGCCGGAGGTGATCGCCGCCATCGACCGGCTGGCGGAGTTCCCCAGAGCGCTGCAGGAGAAGCTCGCCGCCGGGCTCGATGCCATCTACGTGGGCGGGGGCGGAGTGCCTGACCTGGATGACATGGCCGCGCTGCACGGCGTGGGGCTGCCGTCCGGCCGGGCGACGTGGGACGCCTGCGCGGGGGCGTACGGCGAGCGCAAGATCGTGGTGGGTTCCCGGCCGTCGCCCACGCCTGACGTGATGTGCCACGAGGTCGGGCACGCGCTCGACGATCTCGACAGCCCGCCAGGCAGGTGGCAGTCGGACTCCGCTGAGTTCAGGATGATCTATGATCAATGCCAGCCATTCATCGCGAGCGACTTTCACCGCCAGCGAGGCGGCCTTGGCCGCAAGGAGTTTTTCGCCGATGCGTTCGCTGCGATAGCGTCGGCGCAGCGGCCAGCGCTTGTCGACATGCTGAGCGGGAATACGCGCATCGCGTTGCGAGTGATGCTGTTCTTCAACCGGCGTTATGGCATCTAGGGTGATCGGGCGATGTTTGTCATTCGGCTACCGAACGGGAACCTGAAGGTCCCGCAGACGGCCATCCGCCAGGACGGGCGGGTGATCGGCGACGTCTACGTCGAGATCGGGCCAGAGGACGCTGACTACGCCCGGCTCGCCGAGCATGCGCTGACACCCGCCGAGGCTGAGCAGCGCCGGCTGGAGTGGCGCGAGGGCGACGCCGCGCTGCACCGGGAGTTTCTGGAGTTCGCCCGGCTCGTGGGCGATCAGTACTGGCCAGGCCAGGACCCGGACGCCGGATAAGGCGCCGGTTAAGCCGATTAAGCAGCGCGGACCCCGAAGTCCCCGGGGCCCGCGCCAGGTTAACAGGTTAAGCCGCGTTAAGCCGCTGGGTGACCTTCCGGTGAAGCAGCCTCACTGTCGCCGCGCAGCAGGGCGCGCACTTCGGATTCGCGGAACCGTCGGTGCCCGCCGGGCGTGCGGATGCTGGTGATCCGTCCTGACGCCGCCCACCTGGTGACGGTCTTCGGATCCACCCGGAACAGGGCGGCTACCTCCCCGGGGGTGAGCAGCCGCTCATTGTTGCCGTCCACGTCCCATCTCCTCGCCTTGGTCGGAGTATGCCCCTAGTTTGGCGACAAACGGGTACTTTCTGCCTAGATTTCGGGAAATTGCCCCAGCGATTCACTGGTCGCTCAGGGTGACTCACGAGTAAGTTCCGCATGACGTGGCACTACGCTGGTCCGCGGGCGGACGCGAGCACGGCATGAGGAGGTTAGCGCGTGGCTGAACTGGTGTCGCTGGATGAGATTCGCGCCGCCGCACGGCGGATCGCGGGTGTCGCCGTCCGCACGCCGCTTGTCCCGTTCCGCGGCGTGCCCGGGCTGCTGATCAAGCCCGAGTCGCTGCAGCCCACCGGCGCGTTCAAGCTGCGCGGCGCCTACAACGCGATCAGCGCGCTGACCGAGAACCCGGCGACGAGGCCGAACGGCGTCGTCGCACACTCGAGCGGCAATCACGGATTCGCGGTCGCCTACGCCGCCGCCGCCCTCAAGCTCCCGGCCGCGATCGTCGTGCCCGAGGGCGCCGCGAAGGTGAAGACCGACGCCATCGCGGCCGCGGGCGCCGAACTCGTGTACGTCGAGCCCACCCTTCCCGCGCGCGTCGAGGCCATGCGGCATATCGCGCGGACTCGCGGCTACGCCCCGATCGCGCCCTTCGACGACCGCCAGGTGATCGCCGGGCAGGGCACCATCGGTCTCGAGATCGCCGACGACCTCGGCCGGGCGCCCCAGGCGCCCCGGCCGCCGCGGGCCGTCCTCGTCCCGGTCGGTGGCGGCGGCCTTGTCTCCGGCGTCGCCGTCGCCGTCAAGGCGCTCATGCCGGAGACCAGCGTCATCGGCGTCGAGCCCGAACTCGCCGCCGACGCCCGCGAGTCGCTGCGGAAAGGCACGCGCGTCGCGTGGCCGCCTGCCGACACCGCCCGCACCAGCGCGGACGCGCTGCGCGCGGAGCAGGTCGGCGAGCTGACCTTCCCGCATATCAAGGAGTTCGTCGACGACATCGTCACGGTAACCGAGGAAGAAATCCTGCGGGCCATCCGCCGGCTGGCCCTCGAGGCACGCCTGGTGGCCGAGCCGGGCGGCGTGGTCGCCGTGGCGGCGTGCCTGTTCCGCTCCCCGGCCGAACTGGGGCTGGCGAACGGCGCGGACAGCGACGCCGCGCCCGTGGTGGCGGTGCTGTCCGGCGGCAACATCGACCCCGCTCTGCTGGCCCGGGTGCTGGCCGCGGAACCTGAGTCCTACACTAAGTAGTGCTATGCGAACTGGACTTGCCTATACGTCGGCACGGATCCTGCTGCTCGTCGTCGCGGTGGTGCTGCTCTACCTGGCCGGCGCGCGCGGGATCCTGCTGCTCGCGCTCGCGTTCCTGGTCAGCGCGCTCGCGAGCTACGTGCTGCTGTCCAAGCAGCGCGAGGTGATCTCAGGCGCGCTGAACCGGCGGCTTGGCCGCGTGACCGCCAGGGCGACAGAGTTCCGCGAGCGCCTAGAAGAAGGCGCCGCAGCCGAAGACGCGGAAGACCCCGGCGGCGCCGTAAAGCCCGCGGCCGCCGAGACCGCCGGCGAGGCAGTGCCGCGCGGCTAGCCCGCCAGCCAGCCGCCGCGCGACAGGTGCGCGAGCACGGCCGCCGCCGCGTCCCGCCGCGAGACGAGCGAGGTGTCGAGCACGAGGTCGGCGTCCGCAGGCTCCTCATACGGGTCGGAAATCCCGGTGAAAGACCCGATCACGCCCGCCCGCGCCTTCGCGTACAGCCCCTTCCTGTCCCGGGCTTCGCACACGGCGAGCGGCGTCGACACGTGCACGAGCACGAAGTCGCCGACCTCGGTGACCATCGACCTGACCGCCGCCCGCGCCGGCGCGTACGGCGCGATCGGCGCGCAGATCGCGATCCCGCCGTGCCGGGCCACCTCGGCGGCCACGTACCCGATCCGCGCGATGTTCAGGTCGCGGTCCTCCCGGGAAAAGGTCAGCCCCGCCGACAGCAGCCGCCGCACCAGGTCGCCGTCCAGCAGCGAGACGGTCCTGTCGCCCCGCTCGAGCAGCGCGTCCCGCAGGTCGCGGGCGACCGTGGACTTGCCGGACCCGGACAGGCCGGTGAAGAAGACGACGAGGCCGCGCGCGGACCGTGGCTGCCGCGCCCGGCGCAGCTCCGCGGCCACGGCCTCTGGCATCAGCCACGACGGCACCGGGTCGCCGGAGTCGAGCAGCGCACCCAGTTCGGCGCTGGACAGCTCGCCTCGCTCCGTGCCCGGCTCGATCCGGCCGAGCGGCCGCCACACCTCGGATGCGGGGTCGTAGGCCCACTCTGGCTCGGTAAGCACTTCCACCCCGAGCTTTCTGAATTCAGATTCTTCCGAACGTATGCGGCTGACTGTCGAGCCGGACATTTCCCCGCGGCCGTCGGCGGCGGCGAGCAGGTGCGTCGCGCCGTGCGCGGCGGCGACAGCGACAAGCGCGGAGAATTCCTCGTCCGGATTCCCCCGCGCCGGCAGCGGCACGGGGACGACGACCGTGCCGTCCGGCAGTTGCCGTGCCGCCGCGAGGACCGCGCGCACCAGGGCTTCCGGCCGTCTGACCACGTCGGCCGGGCCGGCCACCAGCGGGAGTAGCAGGATCCGTGCCTTCAGCTGGCCGGCCAGGTGCCTGAGCTGGCCGATGTGCCGCTGCCCAAGCGGCTGCCTGGTGGCGAGCGTGAGCACCGGCGAGCCGTCGAGTTCGGCCCGCACGTCGGCAGGCGACCTGCGCAGCGCGCGGAACGGCCCGTGCTCGGGCGCCCGCAGCGCCGTGACCGGGCCGGCGAGGCGGACGGCCGGGCCAGGCGCGCGCGTGCCGCCGGGAGAGTGCCCGGACGCGCCGGGTGGCTCCGGGGAGCCGAGCGGGACCCGTTCGGAGATCTCGACCACGGCAAGCGGCGATCCTTCGGGGTCTTGCAGCACCAGGTGGCCAGCGTCTTCGGGAACCGCGCTGGCCGGGACGGTGAGCGTGACAGGCACCGGCCACGGGGTGCCGTCGGCCAGCTCGCCACGTGCCGCGACCGCGGTCAGGTCCGCGGTGGTCAGGTAGCCGCCGAGCGGGGCGTACGCGCCGGAAGTGATCAGCTCGAGCTCGCCTAGCTGCGCTTCTCCCGGGGTCCAGGCGGGCCAGCCGGCCAGCTCAGGGGGCAGCTGTTCAGCCCTCACGTCGTGGCCTCCCCGTATCCGTGCTGTGTGTCGCCTGCCCGTCTAGACGACGCGGGCGAACCGGTCCTGCGGCTTGCGGATCACGTAGAGCAGCTCATCGTGGCCGTCGCCGAAGCGTCCCCGGGTGAGCCGGGAGATGGCGGCGCAGGTGATACGCACCGACGATGATAGCCGGACCGTACGGGACGACTGCGTCCGCTCGGCGCCGCGCGCCGCGATGACCAGCCCGCGCATCAGCGTGTAGGAGGCGATGCCGGCATCGCAGACCGGCTGCTCGTAGACCGCGGGGAAGGGGCCGGGGATGCCGGGGTGCTGCCTGGACCAGACGGCCTTGCGCATGGGTCCGGGCAGCAGCCGGTCGAGCAGGGCCGCCGCGCTGTACCTGTCCCTGGTCCGCAGCAGCAGCAGGCCACCCGGCTTGAGGGCGCTGACCAGCCGGTCGAGCACGAGTTCCACGTGCTGGACGCGCTCGAGCAGCCCCGCGCAGTAGACGACGTCGTACGTGCGCTGCGCGATGGGGACCGTGCGCAGGTCCCCCGTGATCACGTCGTCGTAGGCGGTCCGCGTGTCCTGGAGCACCCGCCTGGCCAGCGGGTCGTCGGAGTCGACGGCGGTCACCGAGATGTCGAACCCGCCCTCGGCGAGCTCACCGAGGCGAAGTTCCCCCAGCGGGGCGAGGCAGCCCGCCTGGAGCAGGCTGATCGGCCGCCCGAGCCCTTGCAGCACGTAGTCGCGCAGCGGCTCGGCGAAGAACCCGTTCGCCGTCCGGTGCGTGCCGGGCGAACCGCGGCCAGCGGTGCTCATGAAAACAAATAGTAGTCGATTGCATACGCAAAGTTTCAAGAGTTGGCAATGTTGCCGGTGCTATCCGGGAGGCGGCACGGGTGCGGGGGACCGCCCAGGATGGGGCGGGCGGGTCGTAAACTTTACTCATAACTAACTGCGACCTTGGGACACCATGAGCCTCGCCGGACTTCTCGCCGCCGTAGCCGAAGATTCCCAGTTCTCCACCGCGCTCGCCAGCCCCCCCGATCTTCCGGGCGGCGAGCGTGACCTCGTCGCCCCGCCCGCGCTCCGGCCGCTCGTGGTCGCGTCGCTCGCGGCCGGAACAGGGGGCGCCGCGCACGGCCGGTTTGTGCTCGCGGTGACCGCGACCGCGCGGGAGGCCGACGACCTGACGGCGGCGCTCGGCGCGTTCCTTCCGCCGGATACGGTCGCCTCCTTCCCCGGCTGGGAGACACTGCCGCACGAGCGGCTGTCGCCGCGCTCGGACACGGTGGGCCAGCGCATCGCGGTACTGCGCCGCCTCGCACATCCGACCTCCGGTGACGGCGCCACGGGACCGCTGAAGGTCGTGGTCGCACCGGTGCGCAGCGTGCTGCAGCCGATCGTGGCCGGGCTCGGCGATCTGGAGCCGGTACAGCTTCGCGAGGGTGACGAGGCAGAGCAGGACGACGTGATCGCGCGGCTGGTCGAGATCGGGTACGCGCGGACGGAGATGGTCACCAAGCGGGGAGAACTCGCCGTCCGCGGCGGGCTGCTCGACGTGTTCCCGCCGACCGAGGAGCACCCGCTGCGGATCGAGTTCTTCGGCGACTCCGTCGAGGAGGTCCGGGTCTTCAAGGTCGCCGACCAGCGCAGCTCCGGCCGGGCGCCGCACGGCCTGTGGGCACCGCCCTGCCGTGAGCTGCTGCTCACCCCGGGTGTCCGGGCCAGGGCCAAGGAGCTGGCCGACTCCCATCCGAGCCTCGCTGAGCTGCTCGGCAAGATCGCCGACGGGATTGCCGTCGAGGGCATGGAGGCGTTCGCCTCGGTGCTCGCCGACCGGATGGAGTTGCTGCTCGACCACGTGCCGCTCGGCGGCGTCGTGCTGGCCTGCGACCCCGAGCGCATCAGGACCCGGGCGAAGGAGCTTGTCGCCACCAGCCAGGAGTTCCTCGAGGCCTCCTGGGTGAGCGCCGCCGCGGGCGGTGAGGCCCCGGTCGACCTCGGCGGGGCGGCGTTCCAGCCGATCGCGAGGATCCGCGAGGCCGCGGCCGACCTCGGGATCCCGTGGTGGACGCTCGCTCCGTTCGGCGTGACGGATGATGAGGAGAGTCAGCCGGGCACGTTCGGGATGACTATCAATGCTCAGCCCGCGCCGGCCTATCGCGGCGACACGACCCGCATGATCGCGGACGTGCGCGAGTGGCTGCGGGACGGCTGGCGGGTCGTGCTGGTCACCGAGGGGCACGGGCCGGCGCAGCGGCTCGCCGAGGTGCTGCGCGGCGAGGGCTTCGGGGCGCGGCTCGGCGACATCGACGTGGCGCCCGAGGGCGGCGTGCCCTACGTGTCCACCGGCGAGCTGCGGCAGGGGTTCAGCTGGCCGGCGGTGAAGCTGGCGCTGCTGACCGAGTCCGACCTGGCGGCCCGCGGCCCGTCCCGGCCCGGGAGCAGGGACGAGCGGCGCATGCCGACCGCCCGGCGGCGCGGCGGCGTCGACCCGCTGCAGCTGCGGCCCGGCGACTACGTGGTGCACGAGCAGCACGGGGTGGGCCGGTTCCTCGAGATGACCAGCAGGACCGCGGCGGGCTCCACGCGCGACTACCTGGTGCTCGAGTACGCGCCGGCCAGGCGCGGCCATCCGCCGGACCGGCTGTACGTGCCGACCGACCAGCTGGACGAGGTCACGAAGTACTCCGGCGGCGAGGCGCCGGCGCTGCACCGGCTCGGCGGCGCGGACTGGGCGAAGACCAAGGGACGGGCCCGCAAGGCGGTCCGCGAGATCGCCGCGGAACTCATCCGGCTGTACTCGGCCCGGATGGCCTCGCCCGGGTACGGTTTCGGGGCGGACACGCCGTGGCAGCGCGAGCTCGAGGACGCGTTCCCCTACGTGGAGACGCCTGACCAGCTCGCGGCCATCGACGAAGTGAAGCGTGACATGGAGAAGCCGGTGCCGATGGACCGGCTGATCTGCGGCGATGTCGGTTACGGCAAGACGGAGATCGCGGTGCGGGCCGCGTTCAAGGCGGTGCAGGACGGCCGTCAGGTGGCGGTGCTCGTGCCGACCACGATCCTCGCCCAGCAGCACTTCAACACGTTCTCCGAGCGGTACGCGCCGTTCCCCGTCACGGTGAAGGCGCTGTCCCGGTTTCAGTCGAACGCGGAGGCCGCCGAGACCCTGCGCGGGCTCGCCGACGGCACAGTGGACGTGGTGATCGGGACCCACCGGCTGCTGTCCCCCGAGACCAGGTTCAAGCAGCTCGGCCTGGTGGTCATCGACGAGGAGCAGCGGTTCGGCGTCGAGCACAAGGAATACCTCAAGCGGCTGCGCACCGAGGTGGACGTGCTCGCGATGTCCGCGACGCCGATCCCCCGCACGCTGGAAATGGGCGTGGCGGGGATCAGGGAGATGTCCACGATCCTCACCCCGCCGGAAGAACGGCACCCCGTCCTGACGTTCGTCGGCGGCTACGACGACAAGCAGGTCACCGCCGCGATCAGGCGCGAGCTGCTGCGCGACGGCCAGGTGTTCTACGTGCACAACCGGGTGCAGTCGATCCGCCGGGTGGCGGCGCACGTCGCGGAGATGGTGCCGGAGGCGCGGATCGCGGTCGCGCACGGGCAGATGAACGAGCACGAGCTCGAGAAGATCATGGTGGACTTCTGGGACAGGAACTACGACGTGCTCGTCGCGACGACGATCATCGAGTCCGGGCTCGACATCCCGAACGCGAACACGCTGATCGTCGACAGGGCCGACGCGGCGGGGCTGTCCCAGCTGCACCAGCTGCGCGGCCGGGTCGGCCGCGGCCGGGAGCGGGCGTACGCCTACTTCCTGTATCCGCAGGAGAAGGCGCTGACCGAGACCGCGCACGAGCGGCTGGCCACGGTGGCGCAGCACACCGAGATCGGCGCCGGCATGTACGTCGCGCTGAGGGACCTGGAGATCCGGGGCGCGGGGAACCTGCTGGGGGGCGAGCAGTCCGGGC
>Ga0187812_1000074_pt1 | contig 35569 bp, 33 predicted proteins | sample NC_S_2_FD_130582 | JGI IMG/M metagenome (GOLD analysis project Ga0187812, IMG submission 130582) | Wetland sediment microbial communities from Neuse River Estuary, North Carolina, USA - ASW-S_2 | ecosystem: Environmental > Aquatic > Freshwater > Wetlands > Sediment | place: USA: North Carolina...
AGCGCGGCGCCCGTTACACCCGCGGCGCCGCCACCGCAGCAGCCAGCGCCTCCGGCCCCTGCGCGCACCTACATATCGAACGCGCCCGCCGCGCCGCCTGCACCGGCTCCGCAGCCGCCAGCGCCGGCGATGTCAACCGCCTCTCCAGCATTTCGAACCTACACGCCCGCGCAGCATCCGGATTCCACCATCCGGCAGCCGCGCGTAGACACCACCATGACCACGCGATCGGGAAAACGTGCACCGGCCGAAGAGCCGGCGCCGCGAAAAAAACGTGGGATGGGCATCTTCACCTGGCTCATCTTCATCGCGCTTGCCGTGGGCGGAACGTGGGTCTTCCTGCAGATTCACGTGCAACAGTCGTCGACGGCCGGCGTGGACACGTCGCAGCCCTCTACGGGCTCGGCGAGCGCGGGGCCTGTCGGCTTCAATCCCAAGACCCTCGATCCCGCTACAAATACCAAGCTCACGCTCGATCTCGATTCCCTGCCCTCGGCGGTGGTCGTGACGGTGCAGATGGACGGCAAGACCTACTGGACCGGCACGGCCGGCGACCACGACAGCGCCAGCGGATTGATGGCGCCTCCAGGCCAGCACTCCTGGCGCGTGCTGGTGAGCGCGGGCGGCGCGCAGAAGGCCTCAGGCGATGTGGGCGCGGTGTTCGAAGCCGGCAAGAAGATGACGCTCGAAGTCAAGCTGTGGCCCACGCCCAGCAACGGCGGCTTCGATCCGGCGTCGGATGTAGTCGTCTCCCTGCATCGGAGCTTCTTTTAGTGGTTAGTGATGAGTGGTTAGTGGTCGGTTGGCCTAACCACTCATCACTCATCACTAACCACTCAGCATCGCCAGTCCCCGGGTGCGCATCTCGGTCAGCACCCGCTCGACCTTCCAGTCCAGCGCATCCGTTCCGTCCACGGTGAGGTCCGCGTGGGCGGCCGAGGGCCGCACGAATTTGATACTGGCTGGGCGAACCGTGGCCTCGTACTGCCGGCGAACCGACTCGGGCGTGCGGCCGCGCTCCTCGATGTCGCGCTTCATGCGCCGCTCGAAGCAGACCTCATCGGGCGTTTCAACGTAGATGCGCAAGCCGTAAAGCGGAAGCAGCGCCGGGTAGTAGAGCGCAAACAATCCCTCGACAATCAGGAAGCGGCCGGCGGAGACGCGCTCCGTGCGCCCCACCACGCGTGTGTGCGTCGAAAAATCGTAGAGCGGCCGGTCGATGGCTTCCCCCCGCGCGAGCGCCGCGATGTGCGCGGCGAGCAGTGGGCTTTCGATGAGCCCGGGATCGTCGAAGTTCTGCCGGATGCGCTCGGCAAAAGGCATGTGGCCGAGATCGCGATAGTAGTTGTCGAGATGGAAGTGGATGCCGCCCAGGGTGCGGGCCAGCTCGGCGGCCAGCGTTGTTTTGCCGGAGCCGGAGCAGCCCGCGATGCCCAGCACGACCGGCGGAAATGGAAGGTGCGGCTCGTTTGGTACTGCTCTCTCCGCCGCTTGCTCTTCCCTGCCCTGCTGGCTCACGATTGCGCTTCCAGATGCTCGGCGATTTTCGGCGCGAGGCGCGTGAGCAGCCCCGCGAGCCGCCGCTCGACCTTGCGGCCGGTCTCGAAGACCTCCTCGTGGCTGAGCGGCGTGGCGCCGAGGCCGGCCGCCAGGTTCGTAACGCAGGAGATGCCCAGCACCTGGATGCCCATATGGCGGGCCACAATCGTTTCCGGCACCGTGGACATGCCCACCAGCGTGGCGCCCATCGTCCGCATGGCCCGGATTTCGGCGGGCGTCTCAAAGCTGGGGCCGGAAGTGGCCAAATAGACGCCTTCGCCGAGCTCGAAATCTTCATCGCGCGCGGCGGCGTGGGCCAGCGCGCGCAGCGGTTTGCTGTACGCCTCGGTCATATCGAAGAAGCGTAGGCCGGCGCCGGGCACAGCGGCAAAGCGCGGCTCGTTGGGGCCGCAGAGCGGGTTCCATCCAAGAGAGTTAATGTGGTCCACGATGAGGACGAGCTGGCCGACCTGGTAGCCCTCGGCAATGCCGCCCGCTGCGTTGGTGAGCACGGCGGCGCGGATGCCGAGCGCGCCGAGAACGCGCATGGGGAAAGTGACCTGGAGCGGGGTGTAGCCCTCGTAAAAGTGCACGCGGCCCTGCATCACGGCCACAGGAACTCCGCCGAGCCTGCCGGCAACGATTCGCCCGGAGTGGCCTTCGACGGTTGACTGCGGAAAGTGCGGAATACCTCCGTAAGGGACGACGACGCGATCGGCAACGGCTTCCGCAACCGCTCCCAGCCCCGACCCGAGGACGATGCCGATGGCGGGCGAAAGCGGGCCGAGGCGCGCCTTGAGAAACGCCGCGGCTTCAGCAACCTGATCGTAGTAGGGGATGGCCATGGCCTGTTCTCTGCATTCTACAGGGTGGCCGCGCAATCAAGGTGCTTCGGAAGGATCAGGTGAATTCGCAACATCCAGATCGACAAAAGTATTGGCGCCTGGCGGAAGTCCCGGCGCGTAGCAGTTGCCGTCAGGCGCATCGTTCCGCGGGCATGCGGCGCTGAACTGCGCGCGGCGTGGCGACTGCGCGTATTGCCACACCGCGGTGAATGCGGCGGCTCTGGGCTTGAGCAGGAGGTCCAACGACGGCGGGGCGACGGTGCATCCGGGCGACGGCGGGCATCGATCGTCCGCAATCCAGAGGCGCCCCGCGCTCTTACCTCTCGATGAGAGCGATAGCCGCTGGGCAATGTCCTGCGCAGTGCTGATCGTTTGCTTGCCGTCCGGTACGGGAATGCCGGAGCAGTACACACCCGGGCGAGCCCCGCCTGCGCGCACGGCATCCATCCATGCAAAAAGATACGAGGCCTGCTCGGGAAGCAGCCGCCCGCCCTCCTCCTGGTCGAGAAAGATGAGCACATGAGACGGAAAGCCCTCGCGGTGCGCGGCAGCCACGGCCGCGTTACCATCGGCTGTGCCGAGAGCCAAAGCATCTGCACCCTTGAGCTGCGCATCGCTGCGCCCATTAAAGAGCACAAGGAAACCGAACCCGTAGCGCTTGAGGAGGCCTCGCTTGCCCGCCCAGGTATTGCGCGTTTCGCCGGGAGGGTTGTTGAGCCAGTAACTGGTATAGCGGAAGGTGTGGCGCAGGGCGGGCAAGGCCGCGTCGCCGGGATAGTCGTTGCGGTCGAAGCCCACGTAGCGGCCTTGCGCCGGCGCGGAGGCCCCGGCCGTGAGAATAAGGAATAAAAGAACGCCTGCGCTTTTCAACGCCACGCTTTTCGCCTCGTCTCGCCGATTTTACGCGAGCCGGATATGGGCGAGCGGATGCAGGTCAGGGAGAGGCTGCGGAAAGACGCCCAAAGTCGTACGAAGATGGAAAAGAGCCTCCCTCAGGGCCTGAAAGGCCGCACCTTTCTTGCGGCATTAGCGGCACGACTAAAGTCGTGCCCTGACACAAGGCGTGGCATGGAGCCACCTCAGATCCAATGGGATGCAGCATGGCCGGAAATTTTTGCGCTAATCTTGTGCTGCGTTTGTTCGCCAGGAACACGGACACGGGTTGACTGCCCGAAACTTCCGAATTGGCGGTCAGAACGACCGCATGGAACCGAACGGTCCCAATGTCGTCGTGCTGCTTATCCAGAACCAGCGTGACTTAGCGCTGATCGATTGGGAGACCGAAGACTGAGACGGGCCGTCGAGACTCCGTTGCTGTATGTCCCGAGATCGGTTTTCCCAATGCCTCGAATCCTTCCCCATTCCAGCGAAAACGATAGTTCAGGTATCCGCTTGAACAGCAGTCGCCCTCTCGGAATTTTGGGTCGAAGAGTTGGACATTCAGTATTCGGTCGCGAACAATAACCCGATAGAGACCGTACCCAGCACGCTCGCCCGTGTGAAAAAAGCCCAGCAACGTCTGCTTTCCATTTGGGTAGCCGTAGATATAGACCCAATAGTGATTCTGCGTTCCTCCGGAGTCGTACCTGAGAACTACAATCGCGCCCTCTTCGCCGTCGCTAGAGAGCCTTGCGTACTGAACTCCCTCCAGCGTCAGTCCCGAGAATTGTGCGCCGTCGGCTTTGTCGCTGTCATCGCGTTCGTCCCAAATCCCATTGACCAGCCGAATATGCTCTTTCAGACGTAAGCTGATCCATTGCGGATGCTCTGGAAAGTCAGTCGGATAGACCCAAGGATATGAGAAGTTCTTGAAGTCAACAGCCCGGAGGGTTCTTGAACGAGGGGCTTGCGGCCAACCCACCGTGCAGGAAAGGACAAACGCAGCAAGAAAAACGCGGGAGAGCTTCATGCTTGCACCCAACATTCGTTCGAAGTCACGTATCAGGATACTCGAGATTCGATGCAAATCCGCGCATTGATCCCGGATTGTCGCCAATTGGGAAGTTTGGTCCAATGCAGGCGGTCGTTTCGGGCCAAAGTTTTGTGCTAATTTGTGCTTGGGATGTGCCTATCTCGCCTATCCTGCCCATTCTGCCTATTGAAAAATCGATAACTTATTTGTTTCCTATTTGCCCTTTTGTCGTGCCCTGACACTTCCGGGCTCTTCCGTCGGGTTTTTCCGCAGCCTGGGGAGACCGGCGGTACGGGGGTGGCAAGCAGTACAAAGATTGTATTGTCCCGGTATTCTTAAACGAACATGCCCTACGCGCTTCTTGGTCTGGCTATCTTTGGCCTGTTCACTTCCACTGTCTTTGCCGGCATGGTCCTATGGGCCATTCCCGCTTACCTGCGCGACCGATTCCAGGCGCGGTATGCGGCCGGACTGCGCGCAGCCTCGGCGCCGCCGCTCAGCCTGCTCAAGCCCCTGCACGGCGCGGAGCCGGGGCTCGAAGAGCACCTGGCCACATTCTTCACGCAGGACTATCCCAGCTACGAGATTCTGTTTTGCGCGCGGGATGCCAACGACGCAGGCCTTGCGATTGCGCGGCGCGTAGCTGCGCGCTTCCCTGCCATTCCAGTGAAGTTTCTCTCGACCGGTGGGCAGCCGCTGTACATCAATGCCAAAGTGGCCTCGATGGAGTTGATGGAGGCGCATGCGGCGCACGAGATTCTGGTGATCAGCGACAGCGATGTGCGCGTGACTCCGGATTATCTGCATGCGGTGGCGCTGCCCTTTGCCGACCAGCAGGTGGGCGCGCTCACCTGCCTCTATCGCGGAGTAGCGGCCCAGGGCGGGCTGTGGGCGCGGCTGGAGGCGGTGGGCATGAGCGTGGAGATGTCGGCGGGCGTGCTGGCCGCCTACCTCACCGAGGGCATGCGCTTCACGCTCGGCCCGACCATGGCCTTCCGCCGCGAAACGCTGCGCCGCCTGGGCGGCTTCGCCATCACCGCCGATTACTGCGCCGACGATTTCGTCCTCGGCAACGAGGTGTGGAAGTTTGGCGAGGCGGTGGTGCTCAGCCATCACGTAATCGACCACATCGTGCTGAACTCGAGCTTCGTCTCGTCGATGCAGCACCAGGCGCGCTGGATGAAGTCGACGCGCTTCTCCCGGCCCAAAGGGCACTTCGGCACGTCGCTCAGTTTTTCTATTCCGTTCGGGCTGCTGGGCCTGGCCGTGGCAGCGTGGCTCGGCCATCCGGTCTGGGGCGGAGTGCTGCTGGCGTGGGCGCTGGCCACGCGCCTGGCTCTCGCGCTGGCCGTGGGCCGCGGCGTGGTGAAAGACCCAAGCTGGTTCAACCTGCTGGTCCTATACCCGATCCGCGACCTGATGGGTTTTTTCTTCTGGATGTCGAGCTACCTGAGCCGCAAGATTCTCTGGCGCGGCCGAGTGTACGAGCTGCTGCCCGGAGGAAAGATGCGGGCCGCGAAGTGACAGGGAGAGCCAGCACGGGTGCGAGGGCACTGCGCATGAAGTATCCCTTAGTGCTCGCGGAGGCCGCCTCGTCGGGATTCAAGTGATTTCCGCTTTTCCGACCACGCGCTCATCCCAGAGGGCTCAAGTTCCGACCTCTACCCGCGTGTCTTCCTGAGTCTCCATGGACCCGTTGAGTCCAGCCAGACGAAAATCTGTTCGCCCGAGTAAAGCCGCTCCCGGAGGGAGCGAAGATGTTAGCCCAGGACACGTCTGCGCAGCGGACGCAGTCCTGGGGTACAGCCCATCCATAACGCTCAGCCCCGTAGGGGCGACAGAACCCCGCCACGATTTTCGACGGAGCGCAGCGAAGGATCTGCGGTTGTTTTTGGAGTGTCTCGATGCAGATTTCGGTTACTTCCGCATTGCTGACAAACCACCCGGAGCAAGCAAACGCGACCTCAATAGTGCATAAATACATGTGGGGCACACCACTATGATGGTGGGGAGTTCGGAGACGACGAGTGTGGCAAACGAATTCTTTCCTAAAGTGCAAATCGCGCGCAAAAGGATATTCAAGCGATATCTCATATGGTTTTTTCTGTGTTTTCTTGCGATTGGCGTAGACTGGTGGCTCGCTCGACCGTTTCCCGATTTTATTCTTATGGCCGTCGGGTTCGCTTGCGGAATTGTGCTCCTCTGGTCTCCGATTCGGAGGCTGCAAAAGATGCCCTGCCCCCACTGTCATTACCCGGCTCGTGTCAACCTATTACCATTCCGACATTTTAGGTGCCTGCATTGTCATAGAAGCATCGGGGAATGCATGGGGGCGAACCAGAGAGAGGGCCAGCGATAACTCCGTCGGGGAACATGGTCACACTATCTTGCAAGTTCCGGGCCGGATTACCTGCAAACCGCACCGCGCCCAATGACCGAAGCAAAAAGCAGCCGCCGATCCTTCGCCTGCGCCTAAGGATGATAGATCATGGGATGTAAAGCCGCTCTACTTGTTCACCGGCCGGTCCGTCTACAGCGCCTTATCCGCGATCGTTCCCGCCTCATACAACCGCCCCGCCAGCAACTGCTCCACCTTCGATTGCTCCTGGTCCTCGGCAAAAATCCACTTGCGCTCGCCCTTGCCCCAGATCGACGCGAGCTTCGCGTCGGTCAGAAAAATATCCGGCGCGTCGGGATAGCACGAGCCCCACAGCAGCGTCGTCCCCTCGCCGTGCTGGCCGCAGCGCGGAACCACGATCAGCGCCGGCCGCCAGTGGAAATAATTGTGCGTGTAGAAAATCACCGATGAGCCCGACGACTGCTCGCCGTAAATGATGAAGGTGTCGTTGGGCGTCCCCTCGCGCATGATCACGTCGGCCAGTTGCTTGGAGCTGAGCATGGGCTCGAAGCGCGCAAAGGCGATATGCGCCGCGATAAAGAAAACCATCATCGTCACCGCGATGCTGACGGTTGATGCGAGGTGTTTCCCCTTCACGCGCAGCAGCCATCCCGCGGCCGGCCCGATGAGCAGCGCCACCGCCGCCAACCCCGCGGGCAGGCGCAGCGCGGCGAACGACGGGCCGGTCAGGTCGAAGAGGTGCGACATGGAGAGCGTGTAGTCGCCCACCGCGCGATGCGCAAGCAGCGTGCCGATGTCGGCGACGTAAGGCAGATCGCGCGAGGTCCACAATCCCCAGCCCAGGGCCGCGGCCGACAGCACGCCGACCACCGCAAACACCGCCTGCGCGCCGGTAAGCCATGCCGTGCTGAGCACCGGAGGCGCGCCATCGGCGCCGCGCCGCTCTTCAATCTCCGCCACCACGCCGGCAATAAGCATAAACAGCGCCGGCCACACCGGGAACGTGTAGTACTCCTGGTTGGTCGAGAGCGAGAAGAAGAACAGCGTCCACGCCGAAAAAAGCGCGAGCAGCCAGACGCTGCGGATGCGGAACTTCAGCCGCAGAACGTAAGTGGCCACGTCTTCGCGCAGCGCGTTGTCGAGATAGAAGTCGACGGTCTGGCCGGCATCCTGGCGCAGGTGTTGCATCCACTTCCGCCGCGTCTTCCACGCCACAGCGATCGCCGCCGGCAGGAAAATGCTCCACGGGAAGAGCCAGACCATGTGCGCCGCCCAGTACCAGAGGGCGGGCATCTTGTTGTAGTCGTGCGGGTAGCGCAGCCCGAAGAAGCGCAGCACGTGCTCGTTGATGAAGTAGAAGTAGAAGAAGCCGTGCACGTTGCCGATGGTGGGGTGATTGCCGACGGGGTGTCCCTGGTCGGGATTGGCGAGCCCGCAGAGAATGTGCCACGGTGCGGCGATCAACAGAAACAGCAGAAATCCCGAGACGGGCTTGAGCGCCTTCCAGCGGCGCCACTGGCCGGTGAGCAGCAGGTAGGGAATGGTAGCACCAAAGAAGAAGACCGGCGCGATAAGCCCCTTGGTCAGCAGCGCCAGTGCGACGCAGGCCCACATCCAATAGATGCGCGCCGGCTTGTTCATCTCAAGTCCGCTGATCAGCCCATAGAGCGCGGCCAGCAAAAAGAAGGCGAGCATCGACTCGGGGATGATGAAGCGCGTAAACAGGAACGGGCCAACCGAGGTAAGAACGGCAAGGCCGGCATAGAGCCCGGCGCGATCGCCCCAGGCGCGCCGTGCCCACAGCCAGCACAGCCACGTAAGCGCCAGTATGGCCAACGCATTGGGCAGGTGCGTGGTGAAGGCGTTCTCCACGCCCGTCACTTTGTAGAGGCCGGCGACGATCCAGTAAGGCAGCGGCGGCTTTTCAATGTAGCGGATGCCGTCGATGCGCGGCGAGACCCAGTCGCCGGTGTCGGCGATATATTGGGCGGCCTGGGCGTGCGCCGCATCCACGTCGTCCAACAGCGGCGGCGTCCAAAGCGAAGCAAAATAAATGGCGGTAAAAAGTGCGGCAAACAGCAGCCAGACCGCCCGGACTGAAAGCGCCTGGCTGGGCCGCTCCGTCGTGTTTGCAGCGCGAATTGTGCCTGAACTAACCATCTCTTCAAGGATAGCAGTCACTCAGGCTTTGTTTCTTTACAAGATCTTGATGCAGCAACCCCATCGTGTATCTTGGCCGAGGGATAGTTTTTTCCCCGGAGCGATTCCCAGCACGCCCATGCCCACGCTTGCCGCCATTGACGTCGGTTCCAACTCCTGCCGCCTCAAGATCGCGAAGGTTGTCTCCCACCAGCTCAAGACTCTTGCCGAAGACCGCGAAGTGACGCGGCTCGGCTCCAGCGTCTTCGATACCGGCCTCATTTCGCCGGAGGCCATGGCCGCCACCCTGCGCGCGCTCAAGCGCTTCCAGCGCACGGTGCAGTCGCACGGCGTCGACCAGATTCGCGTCGTGGCCACTTCCGCCATGCGCGACGCCCGCAATGCCGACGCCTTCCGGGCCTGGGTGAAGGCGGAGACCGGATGGAACCTCGAAGTCATCTCCGGGCTTGAAGAGGGCCGGCTCATCCATCTCGGCGTGACCGGCAGCGAGCCGGGCGCCGGCGGCCGCGTGCTGCTGCTCGACCTGGGCGGCGGCAGTTGCGAGCTCACGCTCTCCGAGCACAAGCACATCAAGGAGACGGTGAGCCTGCCGCTGGGCGCGGTGCGGCTGACGGAACAATTCCTGCCCGCCGATCCCGCCCCCGCCGACGGGCTTGCCCGCATGAGGCAGTTAATCGCACGCGAGCTGCGCCGCGCCCATCGCCGGATTCAGCCGGGCCGCGTGCCGCTCGTGATTGCAACTTCGGGAACGGCGGCGGCGCTCTCCGACGCCTATTCCGCCGCCAAGAATGGCAAGGTCTCGTTCAAGCTGGCCAACAAAGCGATGGGCCGCGTGAAGATAAGCGCCGCGGCGCGCGCTTCAATCCGCGCCGGCATTGTGCCGGCGGCTGCGGTGCGCAAGCTGGCAACTAAGCTGTCCAAGCTGCCGCTGCCGGCGCGCGAATCCGTTCCCGGCATCGGCCCGCGGCGCGCCGAAATTATCGTCGCCGGCGCGGAGGTCTACGCCGAGCTGATGGAAAGCTTCGACCTGGCAGGCTTTCGCTACTCCCCGCTGGGGCTGCGCGACGGCATCCTCGCCCAGATGCTGGCCGAGCAGGACGCCCGCGCAAATGTCCATCGCGAGTTCGAGCACGAGCGATGGGAAAGCGTGCTGGCTACGGCGCGGCGCTACGGCGTTGACCCCCGCCAGGCCGAGCCGGTGCGTGCACATACGCTGCAGCTCTTTCGCGAGCTCAAATCTTTGCACCAGCTCCCCGCGGAGTACGAAAGCTGGCTCGCTGCCGCCGCCATCCTGCGCGACACCGGCAAGTTCATCAACCACCAGGGCCACCACCGGCACACGCAGTACATCGTTTCCAGTTCCGAAATCTACGGATACACGCAGCTCCACCGCACCATCGTCTCCGCCATCGCGCGCTATCTAGGCAAAAGCCGGCCGCAGTTGGGCGACCGCGCCATGCGCAACATTCCGCCCGAAGAGCATGATCACGTCCGCCGCGCCGTGGTGCTGCTGCGGCTGGCCGAGGCGCTCAACCAGGATCGGGCCAGCGACGTGTTGCGCGTGTCTGTGCGCATCTATCCCAAGCGCGCCTACCTGGAGCTGCGGGCAGGGCGTACCGGGGCAGAACTTGAGCTTTGGTCACTGCGCAAAGAGGCGGCTTACTTCCGCGAGGTCTTCGGCCGCGAGCTCTTCGGCGCACTGGCGTAGATCGCGCGCGCCATGCGCGGATCGATAAGCCACTGCAGCCGCGGCGGATGATGATCCAGATCGACGCGCGCAATCGATGCTTTGCGCATCCTGATCGCAGCGCCCCCGTTGCCCGTGATCAGGCGCCCCAGAAACTGGAACATGTTGGGGTTGTGCCCGACGGCCAGCATGGCCTCGTGGCCGGAGTATTCGGCCAGCATGTCTTGAAACTCGGCGTAGGTGGCGCGCGGCTGCAGCGCCGTGCAGATCTCCACCTTGCCGTCGTAGCCAAGCTCCGTGCCCACAAACTGTGCCGTCTGCAAACACCGCTTGAGCGGGCTGGAGACGATCGCGTCGATAGGCGCCTTCAGAGCATTCAGGGCGCGCGCCATCAGCATGCACTGCTCCTTGCCCTCCTTCACGAGGCCGCGCTTGGAGTCGAGGAGCGGGTTGCCGCGAAGGGTTCCCGCATCGGCATGTCGCATCAGGTAGAGGATCATCGGAGGTTGATCCGGCGCGTGCGGAAAAGGGGGCTGCCGGATCCCAGAGAGACAATTTTAACACGATTGTAACAATCTGCCGTTTGTCATGATTCGTGCGTTGGATTGTTCACTGCTCACTGTCCACTGTTCACTGTTCACTGCTCACTGTCCAGAGCTCGCTCACCAGCAGGCCAGCAAGCCAGCGTTTCTCCTGCAGCAAGTCGAATCCCGCGGCGCGCAGGGCTGCGCGATGGTCGGGAAGGCGGCGCTGCCGGAGGCCGGTGAGAATTCCGAAGGCCCGGTAAAGCGCTGCCACAACAGGCCGCGCCATCCAGCGGCCGAATCGCGATTCAGGAACGGCGAACTCCGACACCGCCCACAGCGCCCCAGGCGGCGCCGACCCGCGCACGCGCATGGCCAGCGATTGCACTTCACTGCTGGCCAGGCAATCGAGAAAAAAATGCGTAACGATGAGGTCGGGGGCGATTTCCCCGGACTGCCACTCGCGAGCGTCCATGCAGGTGGTGCGCACGCGCCCGGCGTTGCGCCCCGCCCGGCGCACCAGAATGCCAAGCATCGCCAGGCTGGCGTCAATAGCGTCGACGCGCACGGCCGGATTCGTGCGCAGCAGCCGCGCGGTGAAGCGGCCGTCGCCATCGCCAAAGATCAGCGCGCGGCGGCAGCCGCACATCTCGCGCAGAAATGCGCAGCGGCACCGCCACAGAAACGGGCCAAAACTCAGCCTCTCCATCCAGCGGTAGAGGCGTGCAATGCGATCGAAATTCGGCGGCGCGCCGCGAACTTCATTTCGACGCTCGAATTCCGGCGGGGCAGCAGCTGCGCTCATCCCCGCACCAGCCATGCGGCTGCAACCAGGAACGCAGGCGTTAGCAGCACCAGGTCCGCGGCGGCGCGCAGCGTCACCGTAGTCAGCCGCGCGCGCAGGCGGTCGAGCACGGCCAGCAGCAACGTGCTCGCGGCGCCGGCGGCGAGCAGCAACGCAGAGCGGGGTTGATGCACGGCCAGAGCGCCGGCAAGTGCAATCCCCGCCAGGGCGATCCATCCGGCCAGGCGCGCTATCCGTGCAGGCGAATGCGACTCCCACGCTTCGATCGCCCGGCAGTTGAGCCAGGCGAGCGCCGCGAAGAAGATTACCGGCACGGCCAGCAGCTTCCAATCTCCGCGCGACCACGCGGGAAGCGCACAGCCGGCGGTGAACAGAACCCCCACCAGCAGCTCCTTCGAGAAGATGCGCCGCGCGCTGCCCGTGTGCACGCCGGTGAAGTAGGCCAGCGAAGCTGCGGCCAATACGGAGTCGCGCTCGCGCGTGCCTGTCGGCATATAGCGCAACACGATGGCCGCCGCCGCGCAGGTGGCGGCTATTGCCAGCGGCGCCAGCATGCGGCGATGCCGCCAGTGGTAGAAATGCCGCTCGCGCAGCTCATTACCCCAGCGCCGCAGCCCGGCCCGCGCATCCAGCAGCCGGTCGCCCACGTAAACGGCCCACACCACGAGCATCTGCAGCGCGAGAACCCAGGTGGGCAGCCGCACGCGCACGCTCCACGCAAACGCCAGCGACCAGACCAGGGCAACACTGGGTGCGTCGAAGCTGGCCAGATGCCACAGACGGATGATCGGTGGCGCGTCGTAGCGCGGCAGCCGTCGCTGAGGGCTCGCGGTTGTCTGTTTGCCACGCGGGCCACGCCGGCTTTCGGACACGCGGGCATGCGCCGGCGGATTGGGGAGAGTCAGCGGCACTATTACGATTGTAGGAGAAACATCGCCAGCCGTTCCATCGGAGGATCTCCGCATGCGCTTCATCGACCGCGAAGAAGTTTCCCGGCGGCTCACCTACGACCTCTGCATCCCGCTCGTGCGTGACGCCATGATGGCGCTCTCGCGGGGCGAGACCCGCCAGCATTTGCGCTCCATCCTGCCGCTCTCAGATGGGCGCATGTTCGGCATCATGCCCGGCGCCCTGGGCGCGCATGGCGTGTTTGGCGCCAAGCTGATCAGCGTCTTTGCCGGCAACTTCGCACGCGGCATCCAGTCGCACCAGGGCCTGGTCATTCTCTTCGATCCGGAGAGCGGCGCGCCGGTTTGCGTTGCGGATGCGGGCGAGATCACCGCGATTCGCACCGCGGCAGCCAGCGCCGTCGCCACGGATGCCCTGGCCCGCAAAGACGCCTGCCACCTGGCGCTGCTTGGCTACGGCGAGCAGGCTCGCACTCATGCGCGCGCAATCCTCAAAGTGCGCAATCTTCAATCGATCGCGGTTTGGGGCCGCTCGCCGCAGCGCGCTGCGGCTCTGGCTGAAGAGCTGCGCGCCGAGCTCGGCCTGCCGGTTCGCGCCGCTGCTTCCGTCCGCGAAGCCGTCGCCCATGCCGGCATCGTCTGCACCCTGACTTCGGCTTCCGAGCCCATCCTCAAAGGAGAGTGGGTACAGCCGGGAACGCACATCAACGCGGTCGGATCAAGCCACGCCGGTCCCGCGGAGATCGACAACGACCTCGTCGTTCGCTCCCGGTTCATCGCCGACAGCCGCGCCAGCGTTTTGGCCCAGGGCGCGGAGTTTCTGCGCGCCAAAGCCGCCGGTTTGATTGGCGACGAACATATTGCCGGCGAAATCGGAGAGGTATTGTCTGGCCGGATCGCGGGCCGGCAGAGCGCCGGGGAAATTACGGTTTACAAATCGCTCGGCCACATCGTCCAGGACCTTGTCGCGGCGTGGGCACTCTACGCCGGCGGAGACTGACAGGCGCTCCCGGCGCGCTACTCGTTCGCATTCGGTTCGGCGGCAAACAGCTCGGGTTGTTCCATCTTCTCCGCCGTATCCAAATGTTTCCGGACCGAAACCCCGATCAGGCTCACCACCTCCAGGCTCTGGATCGCCTGCCGCGGCACATAAATCCGCTGCGTGTTTGAGCGTGTGTCCGGCGGAGTGAGCAGCAGACCCGCTCCGGACACAAGCGAGACGTCATTGGCCGCCAGCCCCTCCAACTCGTCGCCGTCGGTGAGCGTCATGCGCAGCCACACTCCGTGGGTTCGCGGGCGCACGGAGAATCTCTTATGCAACAGCCGCTCGGGGTTGGCCTGGTCGGCCGTGGTGCCAGGCAGTTCGCGAACGTAGCAGACCCACTTGACCTGATCCCAGCCGATGCGCAGCACCTTCCCCGTCGCATCGAGGATCTCGAGCTCGGCCCCGTCCTGGCCGGCGTTTCCGCTCGCATATCCTGCGCACCAATCCCGCGAGAACTTGCGAACAATCACCGGCTTGCGCGATGAGGCCATCGCAATGGATTGTCGCACGCCGGGGCCGTCGAGCCCCCGGCATACCAGCCATTAGGGCACTAGTCTCTATTCCCTATTCCCTATTCCCTGGTCCCTATTCCCTGGTCCCTGGTCCCTGGTCCCTCTAGAAGGTATAGAAGATCCCGCCCATCGGCATGCGCGTCTGGGTGTAAACCCCCTGCGCCGGGAATATCGTCGCCAGGTTGGGCGCCTTGTAGAGCATGGCGCGATACTGGGCGCGCACGCCAATGTGGCGCGAGATGTTGAAATCCACACCGCCGCCGTAGAGCCAGGCGGGACGAACCACGTCGTTGACGGGATTGGTGTTGGTGGGCGTGGCGATTTGCCCAACCGCAGCGCTGTACGCAGGCTCGTCAATGAAGAAGCCCATGCCGCCGGCGGCAAACGGGCGCAGCGCGCCGAGTTTGGCCGAAATAACCCAGTCGAGGCCGACCGTGCTCCCCTTGGAGGGCAGCTTCTGAGGGGACGTGTTGCAGTTAACGCCGCACGAAGGCGCCGGTGCCGGAGAAATGGTCTGGTCCGCGGGGTTATAGGAATAGGTCACTTCATAGCCGACGAAAGGGCTATGAATATGACGGAGCTCGAACATGCCGCCGGCGGAGTTCGTGGGCTTCTGGGTCACGCCCATGCCTGTTGTGCTGCTGTTCATGGCCTCGTAAAAGTTGAAACCCATATCCGTCTCGCGGCCGGCATACGACGCGGGTTGGGCCTGGTTTTGCGCGGGCGTCGCACTGGCCTGTCCGTCGGCAAATGCGCTCCCGGCACAAACGGCGGCAATGGCAAACAAAGAAACAACAATCGAATGGGCTCTCTTCACAACAGGATGATCTCCTCTGTACTCATATACTTGCCATGCGTCGCATCTTCGGGCGCACAATTTCCACGTGTGGTGCTGTGCAACTAGATGGTAAACGATGGGGGCCGGATGGATAAACGTCTCAACAAGCGGAACACCATGCAAAACAGAAATTTACGCGCCAGATGCCACGCACGGCGTATGACCAGTGGGGATTACTAAAGTTCCCAATTTTGATGGCGATGCACGGAAAACCTGCTGTAGCACGCGAGCATCTGATTGAACGTCCGCTGGTGCTGAGATTCTGGGACGCGCTTTGAAGCTGAGGCGTAGAATCGACCTCCTTTCCGCCGATGTTTCCAAGATGGCCCGGCCCACGTCGGGAGGCCATGCGCGGGACCCTGGCAAAGCATAGCGGCAACTTCGACGCATATCCCTTCCCCAGCTTTGCGTCAGCGGGATGCGGGCGGCAGGCGAAAGCCACCGCCTGCATCTCGAGTTTCTTCTCTCCTGTTGCCGTTCCCTCCTGTACGCACGTTCCGCTCGTGCAAATCCTTCTTCCGGCAATGCGAGAATGATCGAGGGAGCACCGCCAGATCCGAAGCCGGCGAGCGCTCCGGGGAAAACCGCACCCATGCTCAAAGTTCTCTCGACTCATCTTTTCCTGCATCATCGTTTGCATCCCGGCCTGCTTGAGCTGGCGGCGCGATCCGGCGCGCAGGCCGTGGAGATCTTTGCCGCGCGCCAGCACTTCGATTACACCAGCCGCGAAGACGTCAACGAGATCGCGGAGTGGTTCAATTCCAATCCGCTCCAGCCCTTTTCCATGCACGCGCCGCTCTTTCCCGATCGCGAGATGGGCCGCGCCGGCGCTCCGGGCGTCAACGTGATTCACGCCGAAAAATCGCGCCGCATCGAGGCCATGGACGAAATCAAGCGCGCGCTGGAATCCGCCGAGCGCCTGCCCCTGCGCAACCTGGTGGTCCATCTCGGCGAGCAGTCCGATTCCTGGTCCCCGCGCACCATCGAGCACGCCCTCACCGCGCTCGAGCACCTGGGCGCATTCGCGCGGCCGCTGGGCGTGCGCCTGCTGGTGGAAAACCTGACCAGCGAATCCACCACGCCCGAGCACCTGGTGACGATCCTCGAGATGGGCCACTTGAACAATGTGGGCGTCTGCCTCGACCTGGGACACGCGCACATCACAGTCGGCGTGCGCGAGGCGATTGCCACGCTTGGCCGGCGCATCGCATCGGTGCACGTGCACGACAACCACGGCATGCGCGACGAGCACCTTTGGCCCGGCGACGGATCCATTGACTGGCCCGCGGCCGTCGATGGACTGAAAGGCCTGGCGGAACCGCCCGCGACGGTGCTCGAAATCGGCTACAACCTCTACGATCCCCACACCGCAGCGGCCAAAATCGAGCAGGCTTTCGCGAAGATCGCGTAGCGCCGGTCCATGATTGCTGTACCCAGATGCTGGGTGCCCCATCCTTTTCACAGTTGGGGTCCCCGCGGACAGGTCTTAGTCCGCGGGGTGGGCAGCCTCATCGTGAAAAGGGTGGGAAACCACAAGGCGGATACACCAACTCTGACATTGCTCTACGGCAACGGCGCACCACAGCCGGCAGGCTGCGCCATGATCGTCAGCGTGTAATCGAGCGCCTGCCCCCCGCTTGGGTCGGCTCCAAAAATCTCGATGGTCCGGGAGCCGGCCACCGCTCCCAGGTCGGTCGTCACCGTGACAGCCGCTGAAGATCCAGGCAAAACATTTGTGGAGCTGAATTGGATGCTCACATCCGGCTGCGCCGGTGCACTCAGCGCCACAGCATGGTTGGCCTCTCTGCTGCCAGTCACGTTCACCGTGAAGCGCACCGAGCCGCCTGCCACGACCGTTCCATTCCGCGACGAGACAGACAGCGAAAAATCGGAAGGCCCCTGGCCTTCGCGCGCGGTCGCTCCCCAGCCATCGATAAGCGCCGCGCCGTCTGCCGAGCCCAGGCCCGTGGCCAGGTTGTAGGACTGCCCGCTTGCCGCGAACCCCTCCACGCCCGGAACGCTGTTGTTGCCGGAGAGCGTCGGGTGCAGAGCGTTCGGGAAGGCGGCAGCCACGGCATAAAGCCGCGGATTCGCGCTGCCCTGCGCTTCCCCGCCCTGCGCGCTTACGATCAGCGCCATGATGCCGGCGAAGGCGGGCGTCGCCACCGACGTTCCGGAAACGGTCATGAACAAGCCGTTCTCCACCATCACCGAACCGTCGTGTCCGGCCGCCGAAAGCGCCACGTCGGGGACGCCCCTCATGCCATTGGCAGCCGCGGCGCCATCCACTCCCGCCTGCCATCCCGGCTGCGGCATTGAGGTGCTGATGCCTCCGCCGCTGGCCCACAAGCCCGAGCCGCCATTCAGCGCACTCTCGTTCCACACCGTCTCGGGGATGTAACCGAGAGCCGATCCGTAACCGGAGCCGTTCGCCGCGCCCCAGTACTGCGCCGCATTCGATCCTTCCTTGAACTCGGTGCCGCCCACGCACGTGACATAAGGCGAGCTGCATAAGCCGTTCACCGCCGCCTGCGCGCCCCCGCTATCGGAGCCGGACGAACAGCCGGCCGCACCCGCATCGCCCGAGGCCGCAAAAACGCTGATGCCTTCGCTGGCCGCCTGCTCCCAGAGCGCATCATAAAACGCCAGCTCGGCCGCACCCATCTGCTGCTCGCAGGCGCTGTAACTCACGCTGAGGATCGGAGCAGTGGCGTGATTCACGGCGTAAGCCGCAGCCAGCGCGACGCCGTCGGTCACATCGCTGGACGGTGCGGCGACCAGCGTAACGGCCGCCTCCGGAGCCACCGCGCCGCTCCACTCCACGCCGAGCGTCGCTTCAAGCTGATCGCCCTGCACAAAGCCGGGATCGGCGCCGGCGAGCTGCACTGCCGGCTGGTTTGCCGGCAGCGCCGCTGCGGCCCGGAACTGCGCAACATCCTCAAGACCGATGTTGCTGCGGCCCACGATGGCGATCCCCACGCCGGCGCCGTGATTGCCCGATTGATAAAGCGAGTTCAGATCGTAGATGGCGGCAAAATCCGCCGGAAAAACATAGTGCGTACTTCCCGCCGTGTACTCCCGCCGCGCCGCCAGCGGCAAATGCGCCGCGATCTGCGAGGCGCTCCGAAAATCGTGCAGCGAAACGATTCCCGCCACCACGCCCTCCAGGGCGGAAGGAATCTGCGGGTCCTGCGCATTGGCGATGTGGTCCGCCCCGGCCACGCGATAGCGGTGCATCTCGGTATGGAAAGCGCCGAACACCTGCTGTGCCGACCCGGAGAAAACGATCGCCCGGCCGCTCGCCGGAATCTCGTCGATCGAAAACCCCTGCAGCGCCAGCCACGTTGCCGCCTGCATCAGCGCAGCCGGACTGGCTCCGAACCGCTGGCCGTACTCCGCTGGCGTCATCCACTGGTGATAGAGCGGCGAGCCCGGATCCTGCTGCGCCGCGACCAGAGCATCGAGCGCCCGCTGCTGCGCCGCGGAAGGCTTGACCACGAGCACCATGTGCTTCAGCCGGCTTTCCGGCGCCAGCAGCCCCTGGTCGAACTCCGGCCGTGCCAGCGGCGAGGTGTTGCCGCGCAGCGTAACGGCGTCCGAGCCGTCGACTGGGGCCGCCCGGCCCAAGGCAGAAGAGGCTGGGCAGTAGGAGCCTGTTTGCACATTAGCCGTGCAGCCATCCAACAACGCCACGGCGACGAAGCATGAGACGAATTTGAGGAAACTGCGCATCGAGGTCTTATCAGGCCGCCGCGGAAACGACCGAAAGGATCAGGGGGAGCCGGCCGTCTGAGCTTCTTCTCAGATATCGGCGGCGCAGGCGGCGGCGTGAGCCGTGCGACACGCAGAATGGCAAACGTTGCTTACGGATGTAATTTGGGAAAGCTCAGGATCGCGGCCGCTGCCGCCGCACGCTGAAGCGCACAAAAAAACAGGGCGCCCTGGACGAGCGCCCTGCTTGCGATGGCCGTTCCGCCGCGCCGCGGTATTGCGTCGCGGCGGGAAGGCGGACCCCGGGTCAAGCGGGCCCGGCCAGAATCCATCGCCGGGCTCGCGGATGTGAAAGTTTACTGCAACAGCTTCAGGACTTCCTGCTGCGAGCTGTTGGCCTGCGCCAGCGCGGAGATGCCGGTCTGGCTCAGGATTTCGTACTTCGACATGCTGGACGCCGCCTGCGCATAATCGGTGGCCTGCACCGCGTTCTGCGCCGACTGCACGTTCTCCTGTTGCGTGCTGAGCACCGAGCTGACCGCATTCAGCGTGTTGATCTGGGCGCCGAGATAGCCGTCCTGTGCGGCCACGTCGGCGATTGCCGTGTTGAGGTTGGTCAGGGCCGTTTGCGCATCGCTCTGCGAGCTCAGGTCGGTGGTGCTCAGGTTCTCGCCGGCGTTGTCGGCGTAGCTGATGGTGGCCACGGCGCCCGCCCCGCTTGCATTGGCGGAATACGTGACATCCGTGGTCTGCCCGTCGCCCGAGTCGTACACGCCGGTGCCGCCGTTGGCGACGCCCACCGAATAGTAGGGCGTGGCCGCGGCGTAGCTCAACGTGGCTTCCGCCGGGTCGGTGGTTGTCAGGCTGGCTCCGCTGATGGCCGCCTTCGAACTCGCCGACGTGAAGCTCATCACCGTATTGCCCCCGTTGACCGACGCGGTGATCCCGTATCCGGCGTTGTTGATGGTGCTTTTCAAGTTGGCAAGCGTGTCGGTTGATCCGTTCGTGCCCAGAGTGATGCTGTGCGCCACGCCGGTAGAATCGGTCACGCTCAGTGTGCCGCTGAGCACCTCGTCGCCATCCAGCGCCGCTGAAAGCGTGAGTGCTCCCACTGCATCCGGAGTCGTGCCCGCCCCGACACCCGATCCTGGGCCGTTGATAATGATGCCGGTGTCGGCGAGGTTGCCTGTGGTTGCTCCCGCCTGCTTGGCCGTACCGAAGGTGGCCGTCAGGCCGAGGTTGGAGTGATTGATGGCGCTGACCATCCCTGCCGCCGTGTTGGCATAGCCGGTGCTGCCGCCCACCGCGATGGTCGCGGTTTCCGGCGTCAGAAGGCCGTTGCCGCCCAGCGCCTCGTAGTTGACCGTGATGTTCGCGCCGCTCACCAGAGCGTCGTTCTGCGTCGCGTCGGTGGTGGCGTTGCCGTTCGACAGATCGATGAACACGTTGCCCTGGCCGTTGGTATACGTGATCGCGCCAGACGAGTCACCCAGGTTGGACGAGGACAGCGTGCGGATGTTCAGGGCATCGACCGAGGCCCCCACGCTCGAGGCGTCGCCAGAGTAAATGTTGGTGACCGAATTGAACACCGCCTGGTCGTTGTACGTGGTCGTCGAGCCGATGTTCGATACCTCCGACAGGATCGACTGGTACTCCTGGTTGGCGGCCGCATCCTGTGTCGAGTTGAGCGTGCCGTTAGAGGCCTCGGTGGCCAGCGTCACGGCCCGGTTGAGCAGGCTCGTCACCTGCGACAGTGCGCCATCCGCCACCTGCAGTAGGCCTACGCCTTCCTGCGCGTTGGTCTTCGACTGGGTGAGGGCTGACTGGTTGGCCTGCAGGCCATCGACCAGCGAAAGGCCGGCGGCGTCGTCGGCGCCGGAGTTGATCCGCGAGCCGGACGAGAGATCCTGCAGCGTCTTCGAGAGGTTGTTCTGCGAATTGTTCAGTGCGTTCTCCGCATACACCGCGGAGATGTTGTTCAAGACACCCAGGGACATGGGATTCTCCTTGTGGGATGCGGGATTTGCGGCCTTTCCCGGTTGCGCTCCCCTATCAATTCACCCTGGGTTGCTGCCCGACGGGATTCGGTACCGCCGCATCTGGCCCCTATTTCGGCGGGCGGGGCATGGACTTTACCAAGCCGCCAGGAGTGTCCTGCCGGGGACAGTTTTCCGCCGACAGGGCCGCGGCCACTTAACTTTTGCGCGTAGCCGTCGATACTTCCCTGCGAAGGAGCACTTCATCCCAATGATCGAACTCACAAGACTGAACGGCAGTCCGATGATGCTCAACAGCGATCTCATCAAGACCGCGGAGGCCTCGCCCGATACCATGCTCACCCTCATCAACGGAGAGAAGCTGATTGTGCGCGAGGAGATCGCCGAGGTCACCGAGCGGGTGCTCGCCTATCGCGCGCGGCTGCTCGCCGTAGTGGCCAGACGCCTGCCCAACTTCGGCGACCTGGAGAAGATCGTGGGCCTGCTCAGCCTCAACGTCTCCGGAGAGCCGGCGCCGCCACCGCCCAAACGCGACTCCCGGCGCTGACCAACGTAACCCGGCCGCGGGAACAGCCGGCTAGCGGCAGCTTTCTTCGGGACGATAACTCCATCGACGCACATGCGCGGCCGTGCGCCGGCGAAAGTGCCCAGGGTCGGCGCCATAAACCGGTTTCGAGGAGCGGGGATGGACAAGTCGAGCATCGCGGGAGTGTTTCTGGCTCTTGCCGGCATCGTTGCCGGCTTGCTCATCGAGGGCGGCAACCTGGGCCAGGTGCTGCAGCCCACCGCCGCCCTCATTGTCTTTGGCGGCACCATGGGCGCGGTAATGCTGCAGTTCCCCCTCTCCACCGTCTGGAGCGCGTTTCGCAGCCTGGGCCGCCTCTTTGCCGCGCCGCGCAAGCACGATGCCGAGCTGATCACCCTGCTGGTCGCCTTCGCCAACAAGGCGCGCCGCAACGGCGTGGTCTCGCTGGACGGCGATCTGCCCTCCATCCAGGACCCCTTCCTCAAGCAAACTTTGATGCTCGCCGTGGACGGTACCGAACCCACCGACTTGCGCAGCATGATGCGCGTCCAGCTCGATTCCCTCACCGAAGATGAGGAGCGCCTGCCCGCGGTGTTCGAATCGGCCGGCGGCTTTTCCCCCACCATCGGCATCCTCGGCGCCGTCCTCGGCCTCATCCAGGTGATGCAGCACCTGGACAATATCCAGGAGGTGGGCCGCGGCATTGCCGTGGCCTTCGTCGCCACCATTTACGGCGTCGGCATCGCCAACCTCTTCTTTCTGCCCTTCGCCGGAAAGATGCACCTGCGCATCGGCAGTGCCCACCGCCGCCGGGAGATGATGCTGGAAGGCGTGATCTCCATTCTCGAAGGCATCAATCCCCGCATGCTCGAGATCAAGCTTAACGGCTTTCTAAACGATGTGGGACGCGAGAACGGGGAGCGCGCCGCATGAAGTCCCATGCCTCGCGCGGGCGCGTCGGTCACGATCGCTGGCTGGTCTCCTATGCCGATTTCATCACCCTGCTGTTCGCATTTTTCGTGGTCATGTACGCCTTCGCCAAGGCGGACCAGAAAAAACAGCAGCAGGTGACGGCAGCCATCGATGCGGCGTTCCGCTCCATGGGCATGCCCATGGCCCCCACCCCGCAGCCAACGCAGCAAGCTCCCACTCCCAACGCGGTGATGAACGAGGATGTGCTGTCGCCGGCCGCCGTGAAGATGGATTTCGATCGCATTCACCGCGAGCTGAACTCCGAGCTGGCCGGGCAGGAGGCGGCGCACACCGTCTCCATCGAGATGGGCCGCGACGGCCTCATCATCAGCCTGCGCGAAGCCGGCTTTTTTGCTTCCGGCTCGGCCACGCCCAAACCCGAGGCGCTCCCGGTGCTGCGCCAGATCGCGGATTCGCTCGGCCGCACCCCCTACAACCTGCGTATCGAAGGCCACACCGACAATGTGCCCATCCACACCGCGCAGTTCGACTCCAACTGGGAGCTTTCCACCGCGCGCGCCACCCGCATTGCCCGGTTGTTTCTCGACCTGAACGCAATTCCGCCCGACCGCCTCTCCGCAGCCGGATACGCCGAGTTTCATCCCGTCGCCGGCAACGACACCGCCGAAGGCCGCGCCCAGAACCGCCGCGTAGACATCGTGGTGCTGCCGCGCACCAAGACCAACTTTGCCGGCATGACGGCGCTGCCGGCTTCGGGCCCCTGGCGGAAAATCGCAGACGGCGACCAGTAGTTAGCGTTGTTAGCGGCGCCCTCCCTCACTCCACCCCCAGCACCTTCACAATCACCCGTTTCCGCCTCTGGCCGTCGAATTCCGCGTAAAACACGCGCTGCCACGTCCCCAGATCGAGCCGCCCATTCGTCACCGGCAGCGTGGTCTCGTGGTGCAGCAGCAGCGATTTCAGATGCGCGTCGCCGTTGTCCTCGCCGGTGCGATGGTGCTTGTACTCGGGCCGCGCCGGAGCCAGCTCTTCAAGCCACTTTTCGATGTCTTCGATGAGACCGTCCTCGAGGTCGTTCACATACACAGCAGCCGTAATGTGCATCGGCGAAACAAAACAGAGCCCATCTTTGACGCCGCTGCGCCGCACGATCTGCTCAATTTCGTCGGTGATGTGCACCATTTCCCGGCGCTTGCGGGTCTCGAAAACCAGGTATTCGGTATGAGCTTTCATGGCCCCTCCCTGCGTTTGCCCTTCTCAATACACACTCTACAAAAGTAGCCGAGGCAGAATCGTGCCGGAACCTGGCCGGCAGCTTCCTCTCTTTGCCCACGGCCCTCCGAACCAAGACCTTATCCTGAGATCAGCCGTGAATCCCACCGACACCGCCAACGCCGCCGATCCCACCCGCGCCGACGCGCTTTCCCGGCGCGCGCAGGAGTTGCTCGCTGCCGCGAAGCCGGCCGAGGCGGCCCGGCTGTTTCGCGCGGCCATCGCGGCAAACGAAAAACACGCCGCGGCGTATTACGGCCTCGTGCGCGCGCTGCGCGATGCGGGACGGATAGAAGCATCGATTGGCGCTGCGCTGGCTCTGGCAGTTCTTACGCCCGACGATCCGCTCGCGCACGGGGAGCTCTCCATTTCGCTGCGGGCGGGCGGACACATTCGCGAGGCGGAGGCTGCGGCCGCGCGTGCACGGGCCCTCGCGTGGACTAATCGGCTTCAATCCCCGCCCCCGGATCGCCAGCCATGAAGCGCCCGATCAATCCCGCCGCGCGCCTGCGCCGCATGCACCATGCGCTGCTCAAGGCGTATGGCCCGCAGCATTGGTGGCCCGCAAAGACGCCGTTCGAGGTGATTCTCGGCGCTTACCTTACGCAAAATACCTCGTGGAAAGCCGTCGAGCGCTCGCTCGCCAACCTGCGCGCCGCCGGAGCCCTCTCGCTCGCCGGGCTGCGCCCGCTTTCGCTCGACGAGCTGCGCCGCCTCATTCAGCCGTCGGGCTTCTTCACCCGCAAGGCCCCCGCGCTCAAGGCGTTCGTCGCCATGGTGGACGAGGAGTTTGGCGGATCGCTGAAGCGGCTCGCGGCGGCGCCGGCCGATACACTGCGCAAGCGTCTGCTGGCCCTGCCCGGCGTAGGCCCCGAGACCGCCGACGCGATCCTCCTCTACGCCCTCGGCCATCCCCTTCCCGTGGCCGATGAGTATCTGCGGCGAATTGCCGAGAGGCATGGGCTCGTCGAAAAGGCAGAGAGCCACGGCCGCGCCGGTTACGCGCGGCTGGTTCAGCTCACCCGCCACGCCTTCGCCGCCGACCCCGAATCCCAGCGCGCGCAGCTCTACAACGAAATCCACGCGCTCACCGTCGCCGTCGGCAAAGCCCACTGCGGCCGCACCGCGCGCTGCAAAGAATGTCCGCTGGCGTTCGACCCGCACGACGGAGCATGATGCGCGGTTCTCAGCACTTCCCTCCCCAGCGCCCTTGCTCCCTCTCTCCCTATTCCCTATTCCCTATTCCCTAGCCCCTATTCCCTATTCCCTATTCCCTATTCCCTAGTAATCTGTTCTCATCATGAATCCCACACCGCAACAGCCACATCTGAACGTCGACCAGACGCCTGACTACCGCGAGTCCTACGCCAACAGCGTGCAGGTGCGCGTCAGCGTATGGGATTTCCAGCTCGTCTTCGGCCTCGCTTCCAGCGACAGCCCCGAACAGGTCAACATCCACAACCATCACGCCATCTTCCTGAGCCCGCAGCAGGCCAAGGCCCTGTGGAACGTCCTGGGCCAGAACATCGCACAGTATGAGCAGGCCTTCGGCACGCTGAACCTCGAGCCCAAGGGGCAGGGATTTCCGCAAGGCCCGGTCAACTAGTGCCGCTCGCCCCAAATCTCATCGCTTATGTTTTGTGTCAGGGCACGATTTTAGAGGTCGCGAAAAACCCGACGGAAGAGTCCAGAAGTGTCAGGGCACGACTTTAGTCGTGCCGCAAAGGCCGCAAAAAATCGCGGGGCTTTAGCCCCTGAGGGACGTCTTCCGCGGGACGACAACATTTATGAGACAGCTTCTGGTGCGGGGCGTCGTAAATCTTGATGGTCATGCCGGTGTCAAACGTAAAGCCCGCGAAGCGGGCATAAGATGGTAGCCCCAGGCGCAAGCCTGGGGAACCCGGGTCAATGGCGTGGGCTCAGCCCCCGCAGGGGGCGAAAGAAGCACTGTCGCAAAGCAGCGGATAATCGGCAATCTGCATCACGCACCAGACTAGGGACTAAGGGAATTCGGATGAGCAGGTCGAGCACGCAAAAGCTGGGCACGGTGCATAATGCGGGCGCAAAGACGTCCGCCAAGCGAGGTGCGCCGCCTTGCGCCTGAAACGGCTTCTCAATCCCTCGCCCCACGATCCGCTGCCGCTGTGGATGATCTTCCCTGTCATCTTCGCGGCGCTCTACCTGAGCCACATCGCGCTTCTCCGCCTGCCTTACTACTGGGACGAGGCCGGCTACTACATCCCCGCTGCGTGGGATTTCTTTCGCACCGGCTCGCTGATTCCCATCACCACCCTCACCAACGCTCACCCGCCGTTGCCCAGCATTTACCTGGCGCTGTGGTGGAAGGCCTCGGGTTTTGCGCCCGAGGTAACGCGCGAGGCGGTCCTGATGGTGGCGGCGCTGGGCATTCTGGCCGTATGGCGGCTGGCCATGCGCCTCACCGGCGTGGACTCGGTGGCCTTCTGGACGGCGCTTCTCACCGCCATCTATCCCATCTGGTTTGCGCAGAGCTCGCTGGCCCAGGCCGATATCTTTGCCGCGGCCTGCTCCCTGTGGGGCATGGTCTACGCGCTTCCCGTGCGCGGCCGGCGGCCGATCGTTGCCGCCCTGTGGTTTGCCGCCGCGGCGTTGTGCAAAGAGACGGCAATTGTCATCCCGCTGACGCTGGCTCTTATTGATTTCTCCGATGCTTTCCGCCAGCAGCCGCCCGCTCGCCTCCGGCTGTGGAAGGAAGCCGCATGGTATGCCGCTTGCGCGCTGCCGCTGGCGGGCTGGTATTTTTATCATTACGCAAAGACCGGCTTTTTCTTCGGCAATCCCCAGTACCTCCGCTACAACGCCGAATCGACCCTCGCGCCGCTGCGCATCCTGGCCGCCTTCGGCCATCGCATCGTCCACCGCACGCTGCACATGAACCTGTTTGTGCCCGTGCTCATCGGGCTGGCCGCTCTGCTGCTCGATCCGCGGCCGGACGCCGGCGGACACCAGCGCGCCTCCATCCACCGCTTCTCGCTGATGCGGGTCTTTTTATTGCTTTTGGCCAACGCTCTGCTGTTCAGCTTTCTCGGCGGCGCGCTGCTTACACGCTACCTGCTGCCCATGTATCCGCTGGTGCTGCTGCTGGCGTTGATGACCATGTACCGGCGCGTCCCCTGGTGGCAGGCGCTGGCCGTGCTTTCCGCGGGAGCTTTCGTCGCCGGCCTGTTCATCAACCCTCCCTACGGATTTGCCCCGGAAGACAACCTCACCTACGCGCGCGTCGTTCGCATGGATATGGACGCCATTGCGCAACTGCGCCACCGCTACGACGGTGCCGTGGTGCTGACGGCGTGGCCGGTAAGCGATGAGCTCACCCGGCCCGAACTGGGCTACGTAATGGAGCCGTGGAAGGTCTGCCGCCTTGAAGACTTTACCGCCGCGCAGATCGGCATCGCCGCGCGGGAGCCGGAGAACTATTCGGCGGCGCTGGTCTTCTCCACCAAGTACGATCCGCCGCTGCCGTTCGTGAGCCTCGGCTCGAAGGAGGAGGCGCTGAACGAACGCTACTTCGGCCTGCACCGCGACCTGCCGCCCGAGACCATCGCCGAGCAACTGGGCGGCACAATGGTCTGGAAGGAATCCAGTCAGGGCATGTGGATCGCGCTCATCCGCTTCAACCGCCAGGTGGAGGCGCGGGCAGAGTTTCCCTCAGCGGACCGGCGCTGACCCGCCAGGCTACACCCTCTTTCGCAGGAACTCGAAAATCAGGTATCCGATCAGCGCTGAAGCCAGCCCGATGGCAAAGTTCGTCGGGGTTAAGACATCGTGGATGGCAAAGGCCAGGGTCTTGGCATCGCGGTTGGAGCGGGTGAACTCGCCCATCAGCAGGTTGGAATAAAAGAGAAATACAATGAACGCGACTTCGACCAGCCCGCGCCAGAGCGGGTTAAGTCTCCGGCGGCGGGGAGGAGTCGGCGCCATGCCCCGATCATAGCGGTTAAGCATTATTGCTCCAAGCGAAATCGGACTTCGCCGGTCGAATCCCAATCCAGCTCCGCCTGCGTTCTCGCACTGCTGAATGCGGGGACGAATCGCGCTGAATGCGCTCCTGCCAGGAGCCTGCCAAGACCGCCAGCGCCTATAATTTTCCCTGACGTGCTTACTCTTCTTTCATTCCGCCGGCGTGCGGCGCTGTGGCTGGCCTGCGGTGCGGCCCTTGTCCTGTCAACTTTCCTGAATTCAGGCGCTTGCGGCCACGCGCAATCGGCGGCTGCCGCTGCCGTCGACCGCGGCCGCATCCTGCTCGTCCTGCCCTTCGACAACCGCACAGGCCAGCCCAACCTCGAGTGGGTGCGCGAGGCGGCTGCGGATCTGCTCGGCAGCCGCTTTCGCTCGGCGGGTTTCGCGCCCATGAGCCGCGCCGACCGCATGTATGCGCTCGACCACCTCGGCCTCCCGGAGGGCTTCCAACCTTCGCGCGCCAGCTCCATCAAGCTCGCCCAGACCCTCGATGCCGACTCCATCGTCGTGGGCAGTTTCTCCCTGCAAGAGAACGGCGTTGGCGGCAACGACCTTGTGGCCGAGGCTCAGGTGGTCAACGTCCCCCACCTCCACATGACCCCGCCGGTCACCGCCCGCGGGCCCCTGAGTGACATGATCCGCATCTTCGACACGCTCGCCTGGGAGCTGACCCGCCAACTCGATCCTTCCTTCGGCGTGGCCGAGCAAACCTTTATCGCGGCCGGCCAGAGCCTGCGCCTCGACGCCTTCGAGCAGTACATCCGCGGCATCACCGAACCCGATCAGGCCGAGCGCGAACGCCACCTCCAGGCAGCCGTCAAGCTCAGCCCCGGCTTCAGCCCGGCTTGGATGGCCCTGGGCCGCGAAGAATACAACACCCAGCAGTACGGCCAGGCCGCGCAGGCCTTTGCCAGGGTTGACCCCAGCGGCCCCGATGCCCTCGAAGCAGGTTTCGACCGCGGATTGTCGTTCCTCTTTTCCGGCGATTACCCGGCTGCCGAAACGTCCTTTGCCGTCGTCGCCCGCACCCTGCCGCTGGCCGAGGTGGTCAACAACGAGGGCGTGGCCATCAGCAGGCAGGGGCACGACGCCACCTCGCTCTTCGTCCAGGCCACGGCCGACGACCCCGGCAACGCCGATTACCACTTCAACCTCGCCGTGAGCCTGAAACGGCACGGCAATGCCTCAGCGGCGCAGAACGAGCTGGCGCAGTGCCTCAAGCTCCGACCCAGCGACAGCGAAGCGCAGGCTCTCGAGGATGCGTGGAAGCATCCTGAGGCGGTAACGGCTTCCTCAAGCGCAGACGCCAATGCCGCCCCCGATCCGCTGGAGCGGATTGTCCGCACCTTCGACGCCAACGCCTTCCGCCAGGCCGCGCAGATGCTCGACCAGATGGACGCCGCGCGCATGGCCGCGCTCAGCCCGCGGGAGCGGGCGCAAAAGCTCTGCGCCCAGGCCAAAGGCTACCTCGATCGCGGGTTGGTGCTTGAAGCCGAACGCCTCTACCACGAAGCAGCTTCGGCCGATCCCGACTCGGCCCAGGCATACATCGGCCTGGCCCGCGTGCGCCAGCGCAGCGGTGATCTGGCGGGAGCCCGCCAGCAGGCCGAGGACTCGCTCCAGGTTGCGCCCTCGGCCGAGGCCTATGTACTCATGGCCCAGTTGGACTTGGCGGCCAACCGCCTGCCCCAGGCAGAGAGCGAGGCCGGCAGCGCCCTCAAACTCCAGCCCGCCGACACGGCTGCGCAGGACGTGCTCCGGCAAATTCTCGCCCGCACCGGGCAAAAGTAGCTCGTCCCGTCTACCGGTTTTTCGCCTCCCGCTGTATGCTTCTCATCGGGTCCAAAGCGCACGGCAATTGCGCTGGAAAGGAGCGGCCCATGTTGCTGTTGGCTGGCAAAGCTCTTCGCAGTGGGTGGATCGCGGCTGCACTCATGGGTGCTTGCGTCGGCCTTTTCGGCCATCTTGCCTCGGCCGCCCCGTCCTCCCCGGAACCCCTCGTCGACAAACTCGTCCTCGACGACACCATCCAGCCGGTCAGCTCCGACGAGCTGGTCCGCGCCATCGCCCGCGCCAACGCCAACGGCGCCAGCGCGCTTTTGATTCAGATGGATACGCCCGGCGGGATGGTCGATTCCATGCGCTCGATGGTCGCCGCCATTCTCGGTTCCCACGTTCCCGTCATCGTCTACATCTCACCCTCCGGCGCGCGCGCCGGCTCGGCGGGATTCTTTATCCTCGAATCCGCTGACATCGCCGCCATGGCTCCCGGCACCGAGGCCGGCGCGGCCCACGTCGTCTTCGAAATGGGAAAGCCCGACGCCACTGAAGCGGAGAAAGTCGAAAACGACGCCGAGGCCTTCCTGCGCTCCTACGTCACCCGCCGCGGACGCAACCCCGATGCCGCCGACGCCGCCGTCAAATCCTCCCATTCCTACACCGCCGAAGAAGCCCTCCAGCAACACCTCATCGACGTCGTCGCCAACAGCGACCAGCAGCTCCTCGCCGACATCGACGGCCGCGAGATCACCCGCATGGATGGCTCGAAATTTACCCTCCACACCGCCGATGCGCGCATTCAGCTTCTCCGTCCCACCCTGCGCGACGACCTGCTTGGCTGGCTCGTCGATCCCAACATCGCTCTTCTCTTCCTCATCGGCGGAGCGCTGCTCATCTATCTCGAATTCAATGCGCCCGGCACCATCGTCCCCGGCTCGCTGGGCACGCTTATGGTCCTGTTGGCCATCTTCGGCCTGAACCTGCTGCCCATCCGCTACACCGCCGTCCTGCTGCTCATCGCCGCCATGGTCCTGCTCGTGCTCGAGGCAAAGTTCGGCGGGCACGGCGCGCTCGCCATTGCCGGGATCGTCTGCCTCACCTTCGGCATGTTGACGCTCGTGGCCGCGCCCGTGCCGGAGATGGGCATCAGCCCCATGGTCGCCATCGGCGTGAGTATCGCCTTCGGGCTCATCACCTTCGGGCTGGTGCGCCTCGCGTTTCGCGCCCGGCAGCGCAAAGCCAAAATCGGCGCCGACGCCATGGTCGGCTACGACGCCGTCGCCATGGAGCCCCTCGCTCCCGCCGGCCACGTCCTTGTCGAAGGCGAAATCTGGCGCGCCATCGCCAGCCGCCCCGCCGGCAAGGGCGACCAACTCCGCGTCACCGGCCACGACCAGATGCTGCTCTACGTCGAGCCCGCCGGCCCTCCGCAGCCGCCCACTCAATCCGCCGCCTGATCCTCCAAAAACGTGCGCCCCACCCATTTCGCAGGTCCTATCGCGAAATGGGTGGGAGGCCGGCACACTATTTACGGGCCGGAGCAATAGGACGGACCCGCTCAGGAGTACAATCCCTCCAACAGTCGTTTGCACTGCAAGGGGAAGCCCAATGCCAGATCTCTCGATCCCGGTTCTCATCGTCATCGCCATCGTCGCCCTCTACCTCCTCAACTCCATCAAGATCCTCCGCGAGTACGAGCGCGCCGTCATCTTCCGCCTGGGCCGCGTGCTGGCGCAGGCCAAGGGGCCGGGCATCATCCTCGTTTTCCGCCCCATCGACCAGATGGTCCGCATCTCGCTCCGCCAGGAAGTTCTCGAAGTCCCGCCCCAGGACGTGATCACCCGCGACAACGTCACCATCAAGGTGAATGCCGTAGTCACGCTCTATGTGGTGAATCCCAACGACGCCGCCATCAAGGTGGCCAACTACGTCTACCAGACCTCGCAGTTCGCGCAGACCACCCTCCGTTCGGTGCTGGGCGAAGTGGAGTTGGACGAGCTGCTCAGCCATCGCGACAAGCTCAACCTGCGCATCCAGTCCATCATCGACCAGCGCACCGAGCCCTTCGGCGTCAAAGTCGTCTCCGTCGAAGTGAAGCAGGTGGACCTGCCTCCGGAGATGCTGCGCGCTATCGCCAAGCAGGCCGAGGCCGAGCGCGAAAAGCGTTCCAAGATCATCCACGCCGAAGGCGAGTTCAGCGCCGCGCAAAAGCTGGTCGACGCGGCGGCCCTCATGGCCACTCAGCCCATGACCCTGCAACTGCGCTACCTGCAAACCCTCGCTGATATCGGCGTCGAGAAAAACACCACCATCGTCTTCCCGCTGCCCCTCGAGATGATGACGCTCTTCAACAAGCTGGGCGCCAAATCCACCCCGCCCCCCCAGCCGTAATGAGAGAGGGAACCAAGGAAAGAACTCAGCTTGCAGCTCTCAGCCGTCAGCTCTCAGCATCGCCAAACCCCTGGAGCTGGTTGCATAAACAGCGCTTTGAAAGGGCACGGCTTCAGCCGTGCCGCGGAGTGCCCATAAACATTGGGCTTTAGCCCCTGAGGGATGCTTTCCTCAAGGACTCAGCCCATTTATGCAGCCAGCACTAGAAGCGGCGGAAAGTTAAGCTTTGAAATTCGGCAGCGCGAAACAAGCTGAAAGCTGATAGCTGAAAGCTGAAAGCTAGTCCCTGGTCCCTTATTCCCAACCCACCGCAAAGGTCGTAGCATAGGGTCAGGACGGCTTCATGCGCAGTATTTTCGACGACGAAGAGCTAAGGCATTCGGAACGGGAACGGTCGCGCTCCCATCGCGACACCGAACTCACACTCGGCTCAGGCACCTTGTTCGCCATCTTTTTAGGCCTGGCGCTACTGTGCGGCCTTTGCTTTGGAATGGGTTATGCGCTCGGCCACCACAGTTCCGGGCCCACGGCCATCACCCAGCCGCAGCCCGCGCCCGATCAGGAGCCGTTGCAGGCCAACAGCGGCATCCCCAAGCCTTCCGCCATTTCGCAGACGCCCGACGCGCCGCCCCAGCCCGCTGCAACAGATCAGTCAGCGCCAGCCGCCGGAACCACACCAGGCACGCAACCGCCCGCTCCGGCCGCCACCGCTCCGGCAGAAGCGCCCCAGCCGCAGGTCCATCCAGCCCTTGGATCGCCTCAGACGCCGCAGTCCTACTCTGCCGGCGCGCAGCAGCCCGTCCATCCTGCCATGGCCCAGCAACTCATGGTGCAGATTGCCGCCGTCTCCAATCCCGAGGACGCCGACGTCCTGGTCAACGCGCTGCGCAAGCGCAACTACCCCGTCACCGCGCGCCGCGACCCGGCCGATAATTACATCCACGTCCGCGTCGGCCCCTTCGCCACCCGCGCCATCGCCGACCAGTGGCGCAGCAAGCTCCTCAACGACGGCTACAACGCCGTCGTCCAACCGTAAGCAAACCGCGGTTGCAGCGAAGGTCAATGATAACCCGGGAGATATCGAAGAGTTTTATCCGAGAAGGGTGCTTAACGCTGTGCGCAATGCTGATTGATCCTGGGCTTGCAGCTCACCGAGGTTCCTGATTACCATCGTCTGCTCAACGGTCGCAAAGACAGGCTTGATCGCCGATTGCTTGAGCAGGTTTGCTCCCTGCCAATCTCTGATTGGGATATCGCCAAAGCCGGGAATTGAACGGACCTGGCTGGTAATTGCCATGATGACGATGTCCGGCCTTGCAGCATTGTAGGCTCGGCTGCTGACCACGACAGCCGGTCTTTGCTTGAACGCGGTTTGGCTGGTGAATGGGAAGCGGACCAGAATTACATCGCCGAATTCATAGGGCATCGTACACGTCGTCTTCCGGGTTGTTCCAGACCGCTTCGAACGTCGGCGTGCTTGCCATTGAAGCCGCACGAGTGACGGCCCGATCCTGTGCGCGCGTACGCAGAAACTCTACGAAATCCTCCACTTCGGAGATCTCTTGCGGGCTAAGCGCGTCGAGTTTATCGGCAAGATTAGAGCGGCGGTTCATTGGAACTCCCTCCCATCATTTTAAAGAAAATATATCCTTTCGGCGCATTTCTTCCGGCGGTAATTTCCTACCCTCATCCTCTCATCCACTCCGGCAGCCCCGACGCAATCGCCGCCCGCACCGCCTCCATCAGCTCTTCCCGCGTCGCGTAGTTGGCCGGGTACAGCGGCGGATGGAACCGGATGTGCGCCGTGCCCGGCCGGATGCGCAAGCTCCCTTTGCCCATCATCTTTTCGGTCCCGTCAATCGACACCGGCACGCACGGCGCGCCGGTCTCCATCGCCAGGTAGAACGGGCCCTTTTTGAAGGGCAGCATGCGGCCGTCGCGCGAGCGCGTTCCCTCCACGAAAGTGGTGATGTGGATGCCCTTGGCCAGCACCTCGCGCGCCGTGGCCACGCTCTGCTGCGCGCTCTCCACACGCCCGTCGCGATCGACAGGGATGAACTCGCCCAGCCTGAACCCATAACCAAGCACGGGAATCCGCATCAGCGAGCGCTTGAGAAACGCCGAGGTGCGCCCCGGAATCCGCGGGATCAGCGCCGGCGGATCGAGGTTCGACACGTGGTTGGCCATGAAGATGCATGCCGTATGCGCCGGAACGTTTTCGCCGCCATCGACCTCGACCCCGATGCGCGCCATCCGAAAGGCGATGCGGTTGATCGTCTGCGACGCGTTGTAGAGCGGCAATGCGTTGCCCGTGATCATCGCCCAGGGGATGAAGACCATAGCCGCCAGAGTCCCCAGCAGGAGATACGTGCCGAGCAGCAAAAGCGCGCAGATCATGCTCCGCCATCCTTCGGCGCCCCATCCTTTCGCCGCTCCTTGGCGATAGGATGGGAGGCAACGTCGCCAAAGCGCTCCCGCATCCGCGCCGGCAGCTTCTCGTAGATCCCGTCAAAGCCCCCGTTCGACAGGATCGCAACCACATCCCCCGCCGCGAGCTCCGGCACAATGCCGTCAACGATAGCGTCTGCGCCGGGAAGCAGCGCGGCGCTGGTTCCACCGGCGTTCAGCGCCGCAACCACGTCCTCGGGGTGCAGCCGCTCCGCATCCGGGATGCGCTGCTGCTGATACACCCCGGCCAGCACCACCCGATCCGCGCTGCGCAGGCTCGCGACCAGCTCGCCCTCAAGCACCTTGCGCCGCAGCGTGTTCGACCGCGGCTCTAAAACTGCCCAAATGCGTCCCAAAGGGTACACAGCACGAAGTGCCCGAAGCGTCTCGCGAATCGCCGTCGGATGATGCGCAAAATCCTCGATCACCGTCACCCCGCCGATCTCCGCCCGCACTTCCAGCCGCCGCTTCACGCTCTTGAAGCTGGCCAGCGCCGACGCAATCGCTTCCCTGCTCACCCCCTGCCCGAAGGCCAGAGCCGCGGCCGCCGTCGCGTTCAGCGCATTGTGCTCGCCGGCTAACTGCATCTCCAGTTCCGCCCAGCAGGCGCCGCCGCGCCACACCTCCCAGCGCGAAACGCCGTTTTCATAGCGCAGATTGCGCATCTGCCACTCGGCGCCATCGCTGAAGCCGTAGCGCTCCACGCGGCACAAGGCCCGCTCCACGCATTCGCTCACGTTGACGCTGCCATCGTAGGCCACGATCAGCCCCCGCCGCGGAACCAGGTTCACCAGCCGCTTGAACGCCGTCTTCACCGCTTCCAGATCGCCGTAAATGTCGGCGTGATCGAACTCCACGTGCGTCACAATCAGACCGTCAGGAAAGTAATGCAGAAACTTAGGACCCTTGTCGAAAAATGCCGTGTCGTACTCGTCGCCCTCCACGATGAACGTCCGCGTCGCCCGCAACTGAAAGCTGCTCCCGAAATTCTCCGCCACGCCCCCGATCAAAAACGACGGCTCCAGCTCCGCCCTCTCGCGCGCCGCCGTCTGGTAGATCCATGCCAGCATGCTTGTGGTGGTGGTCTTGCCGTGCGTGCCCGCCACCACCAGCGATTCGCGCCCCTTCAAAAACTCATCGCGCAGCAGCGCCGCCATCGAGGTGAACGGTATCCGCTCGTCGAGCACCCGCTCCACTTCGGGATTGCCCCGCGACAGCGCGTTGCCGATCACCACCAGATCGGGCCGCGCATCGAGGTTCGCCTCCGTGTACGGTTCCGCCACCGGAATCCCCAGCTCGCGCAGCAGATCGCTCATCGGCGGATACGCTGCCTTATCCGATCCCGTGATGCGGTGTCCCTGCAATTGCAGCAGCCCGGC
>Ga0187812_1000075_pt1 | contig 34967 bp, 31 predicted proteins | sample NC_S_2_FD_130582 | JGI IMG/M metagenome (GOLD analysis project Ga0187812, IMG submission 130582) | Wetland sediment microbial communities from Neuse River Estuary, North Carolina, USA - ASW-S_2 | ecosystem: Environmental > Aquatic > Freshwater > Wetlands > Sediment | place: USA: North Carolina...
ACGCCTCGGGGCCGCGCAGCATCTTGTTCTGCGACAGCGGGTTCTCGATGATGACCTTCAGCGCCGAAGCAGGCCCGATCAGCCGCGGCAGCAGGTAGGTGCCGCCCCAGCCGGGCACCAGGCCGAGGAAGCACTCGGGCAGCGCGACCATCGGCACACCCGAGGAGATCGTCCGGTACGTGCAGTGCAGCGCCACCTCGAGGCCGCCGCCGAGCGCCACGCCGTTGATGAACCCGAACGACGGGACGCCCATCTCCCCCAGCCGCCGGAACACCGCGTGGCCGAGTGACGCGATCCCCAGTGCCCGCTCCCTGGCGGCAGCCGGGTCGGTCCCCGCGGCCGCCAACGCGGAAGCCGCGCCGTCCAGGTCGGCGCCCGCCCCGAGGATGAACGGCTTGCCGGTCACGCCGACGGCCGCGATCTCGCCGGCCGAGGCCCGCGCCGCGATCGCGTCCAAGGCGTCGTTCAGCGACAGCAGGCCGCGGACGCCGAACGTGTTCGGCTTGGTGTGGTCGTGCCCGTTGTCCAGCGTGATCAGCGCGAGGACGCCGGCATCCGGCCCCAGGTCAACGTCACGGACGATGGCGCGAGTCACCACTTCCTCGGGGAGATCGCTTTCGGGCGGGAGAAAGCCGCGTACGTTCGGGATATTCATTGGTTAAATCCTCTCCCAGAGCACCGTGCCGCCCATGCCCATGCCCACGCACATGGTCGTCAGCCCGTACCGGACGTCGGGGCGCTCGGCGAGCTGCCGCGCGAGCTGGATCATCAGCCGGACGCCCGAGGAGGCGAGCGGGTGGCCGAGCGCGATCGCGCCGCCCCACGGGTTAACGCGGGGATCGGAGTCGTCGATCTTGAAGTGGTCGAGGAACGCCAGCACCTGCACCGCGAACGCCTCGTTGATCTCGATGAGGCCGATGTCGTCCATGGTGAGGTCGTTGCGGGCGAGCAGCTTCTCGGTGGCGGGCACCGGGCCGATGCCCATCACCTCGGGCTCGACGCCGGCGAACTGGAAGTCCACCAGGCGCATCTTCGCGGTCAGGCCGAGCTCGCTCGCGGTCTCCTCGGCGGCGATCACGCAGCCGGTCGCGCCGTCGTTGATGCCGCTCGAGTTGCCGGCGGTGACCCGGCCGTGCGGGCGGAACGGGGTCTTCAGCCCGGCCAGGCCCTCGAGGGTCGTCTCCGGCCGGGGCGGCTCGTCCTTCGCGGCCCAGCCCCAGCCGAGCTCCTTCGTGCGGATCGCCATCGGCACGAGGTCCCGCTGGATCTTCCCCGCCTCGTACGCGGCGGCGACCTTGCGCTGGCTGGCCAGCGCGTAGGCGTCCGTGCGCCCCTTGGTGACCGACGGGTACCGGTCGTGCAGGTTCTCCGCGGTCATGCCCATGAACAGCGCCGACTCGTCGACGAGCTGCTCCGACACGAACCGCGGGTTGGGGTCGACCTGCTCGCCCATCGGGTGGCGGCCCATGTGCTCGACGCCGCCGGCGATCGCGACGTCCGCGGCGCCGAGGGCGACCTCGCCGGCCACCGTGGTCACCGCTGTCATCGCGCCCGCGCACATCCGGTCGATCGAGTAGCCCGGCACGGTCACCGGCAGGCCCGCGAGGATCGCGGCGCTCCGTCCGATCGTCAGCCCCTGGTCGCCGATCTGCGTGGTGGCCGCGATGGCGACCTCGCCGACCCGCTCGGGCGGGAGGTTCGGGTTCCGCCGCAGCAGTTCCCTGATCACCCGGACGACCAGGTCGTCCGCCCTGGTCTCGGCGTAGATGCCCTTGGGGCCTGACCTGCCGAACGGCGTCCGCACGCCGTCGACGAAGACCACATCGCGTGCCCGCATTTTGCCCTGCTCCCTGGCGTGTCGGTTGCGCCTGCCGGTCCCCATGCTACTCGCCAGTAACCTTCAGGACGAACGCCCCTTGCGGAGAAATTTCCGCAAGCGGTCCAGCGGCCACGTGTTGATCACGTCGTCCGAGGTCAGCCAGCCGCGCTGCGCCGTCCCCACCCCGTACTTCAGGTTGCCGAGGTCGCCGACCGCGTGCGCGTCGGTGTCGATCGCGAACTTGACGCCCGCGTCCCTGGCCTGCCTGATGTAGTCGCTCGGCAGGTCGAGCCGCGCGGGCGAGGCGTTAACCTCGAGCGCCGTGCCGGTGCGGGCGCACGCCCTGAACAGCTCGCCGAGGTCCACGTCGACTGGCGGACGGCGGCCGATCTTGCGGGTCAGCGGGTGCCCGATGACGTTCACGTACGGGTTCTCGCACGCGGTGATGAACCGCTTCGTCATCGCGCGCCGGTCCTGGTCGAAGTGCGAGTGGACGGACGCGACGCACATGTCGAAGCCGTTGAGGAAATCGTCGCCCCAGTCGACGGAACCGTCCGGCGCGATGTTCAGCTCGCTGCCGTGCAGCAGGACCATGCTCGACTCCAGGGCGTACAGCTGCTCTCGCTGGGCGAGCATCTTCTCGTCGGTCATCCGCTGCATCACCAGGTTCGGCGCGTGGTCGGTGACCGCGTAGTACTCGTAGCCCTTGTGCTCCGCCGCCCTGATCATCTCCGCTAGCGACGCGACTCCGTCGGTCAGGTTGGTGTGCGTGTGCAGGTCTCCGCGTATTTCTTTGTCCTGAACGAGGAGTGGCGTCTGTTTTTTCAGCGCCGCCTGGACCTCACCGGTGTCCTCGCGCATTGGCGGCGGGACCCAGTCCATGCCGAGGGCGGCGTAGACGTCCTCCTCCGTCGCCGACGCGATCAGCTCCTCGCCCCGGAACAGCCCGTACTCCGACAGCTTGAGCCCGTGGCGGACCGCGATGGCGCGAACGGCGACGTTGTGCGCCTGCGAGCCGGTGAAGTACTGCAGGGCGGCGCCCCAGCATCCGGGCGTGACCACGCGCAGGTCGGCCTGGAGGCCGCTCGCGGTGCGGATCGTGGTCTTCGTGGGGCCGGAGACGACGACGCCGTCCGTCGTCAGGCCCCTGAACGCGGCCGTGATCGCCGCCGCCTGGGTGTCGCCGGTGGCGGTGGCGAGGATGTCGACGTCGCCGATCGTCTCCCGCCACCGGCGCAGCGAGCCGGCGTATTGGACGCGGTCGGCGCGGTCTCGCAGGGCGCGGACGATGTCCGTGGCGGTGTCCATGGCGACGTTGAGCAGCACCCGGTCGTGGGTCATGACCGCCAGCCCGCGCAGGATGCGCTCCTCGCTCTTCGGCCCGAACCCGGCGAGGTCGCGCAGCTTCCCCTCGCTGACGGCGGCCTCGAGGCCGGCGACCGTGGAGACGCCGAGTTCCCTGCTGAGCTGGAGGGCTCGTTTCGGGCCGAGCCCGGGGACGCGGGTGAGGTCGCGGACGCCGGGCGGGATCTTGCTTCTTTGTTCCTCGAGGGCCGCGATCGTGCCGGTCCGTTTGAACTCCGTGACCTTGGCCGCGATCGACTTGCCCACGCCGGGAATCGTTGTCAGCGCCGATTCCGTCATCGTCGATATGTCGACCGGATGACCCGCTATCGCCTTCGCCGCCTTCTCGTAGTTCCGCGCCCTGAAGGGGTCCCCGCCGGTGATGACCAGCAGCTCCGCGTACTCCCGCAGCAGCCCCGCGACGGCCTCGTTCACGCTCGCCATGCGGGTATTGTCTCGCGTGCCGCTCAGAGCAGGGACGGCCTGGCGGCGTGGGGGGCGCGGGTGGCGGGTGCGACGGTCTCCTCGCGGGGCGCGGCGCGGTCCTGGCTGCGGTTGCCCATGGTGAGGATCGAGCTGACGGCATTGGCGAGGAAGATGGCCGCCACCACGCCTATCCCGATCCCGACGCACAACCGCACCGGCCACGGCGCGACCACGAGCCGGTAGGTGAGAACCCATCCGATGAGACCGATGGACGCGCCCATGCCGAACGCCGTGAAGCCCGACGCGACGAGCATGATCCAGGTCTTGGTGGTGGGGACCTCACCGTCGGCGCCGGCCGTCCCCGCGCCGCCGGAGCGCGCGTTCAGGGTGGCGAACACCAGCGGCGCGACGACCGCGGAAACGCCGAAGATGGCGAACAGCAGGCCGATCCGGCTGAGGTCCACGCCGGGCACGATCCCGGATACCGCGCCGGTCGCGGTGAGCACGCCGCCGATCACCGTGCCCAGCGCCGTGAAGTTCGTGGCCCAGCTGCCGCCGAACGTCCACGCCGACGGCGCGTACAGCGTCGCCCCGAACAAGCGCGGCCCCAGCCCGCGCACCCGGCGGTTCTCCGTGGTCTTCACGCCGATGCTCGTGACGAGGACGACCAGCAGGACAATGAACGCGAGGCCGAACCAGACCGGCACCCAGAGGCTCGAGGCGCCGGTCAGCAGACGGCGCGCCGTCAGCGCGAACTCCACCGGCGCCGCGCCCGCGGCGAGCGCGGTGGCGGATGGGGTCACGACCAGCGTGGCCGTCTGCGGGATCGCGCCGTCCGGCAGCGCGGGGAAGGTCAGCCCGACCATGGTCACCGCGCCGTCCGCGGCCTGCGCGGCGCCGCACGGCACGGTGCCGGTGCCGTCGTAGGTGACCCCCGTGGCGGCCTTGTCGGTGGGCGGCGCGCTGGTCACCAGGTTGAACGTGTCGTCGCAGAGCGCGGCGGTATCCAGGTAGACATCGGCGGTCCAGGTGCCGTCTGACCCCTGAGTCAGCGTCGCGCCGCCAGGCGGCGCGACGACGGGCGGCGGCGCGGCACTCGGTGCCGCCTTCGCCTGCCCGCTGGTGATGATCAGGCCGGCGCCGACAAGTGCGACCAGCCCGAGCAATACCGTCCCCGGGTAACGCATCCGGCATCCCCGCCCCTAAACGCCGTAAGCATTGGGGCAAATCGTCCCGCGCCCGGCGGCACGAGTCAAGCGGATGAGGCGGGCTCCGAGGCGGGCAGCTCTGACGGCTCGGTACGTGGCGGGGCCGGTGCGGCTCGGCGCAGCCAGAAGCCGATCCCGAGCAGGATCAGCAGCAGGGCCATGCCGCCGAGGATGTAGATGTTGCCCCACAGCAGCTGGAAGCCGTGCCAGTGGTACTCGACGTAAGACGGCTGGTCGCCGTGCTCGCTGAACTGGATCGGGCTGGTGTTCTTCTGCGCCCACAGGAAGCCGAGCGAGAACCTGCCGAGGTTGCGCTCCCTCTCCCAGATGGCGTCCGGCCAGGCGGCGTAGACGAAGATCATGGCGACGGCGAGCACAGCGAGCCAGCGGGCGCGCCACCGGTCCCTGGCCTTCCAGGCGCGGATCGCGTAGTGCCCCGCGACCGCGACACCGGGGGCGACCCACACCCAGTGGTGGTCCCAGCTGATCGGCGAGATCAGCAGCCCGGTCAGCGCGGCGGTCAGGATGGCCACCATCCGGTGGCCGGCGCGGTCGATCAGCGCCGCCGCCACCATGCCGAGGATGAAGGCGACCGCGGCGGCGGCGAGCCAGGGCCTGGTGCCCGCGTCGACGGATCCGCTCAGCCGGGTGATGATCGCGCGCAGCGACTGGTTGCCCGCCCAGCCGGTGAACCCGGTCCTGTTGCCGTCGTTGAAGATCAGCCCGTGCAGCCACCAGTCGGAGGAGTCGTGCGGCAGGATCGCGAACCCGACGAGCACGGTCGCGAGGAAGCCGGCCACGGTATTGGCGGCTTCCCTGAACCTCTTGGTGAGCACCAGGTACGGGACGAAGATCAGCGGCGTCAGCTTGATGCCCGCGGCGATCCCGGTGACCACCCCCGCCCACCAGCGCCGCTTCTTGCTGTTATCAAAATCCAGCTGGGTCAGGTCCCAGATGATGGCCGCCATCAGGATCAGGTTGACCTGGCCGAGGTAGATCGTCCGGACCACCGGCTGGAGCCAGAACGTCACCGCCGCGGCGACCAGCGTCGCGCCGAGCCGGGCCCGGCGGTCGGCGTAGCCGAGGGCGCGGAACGTGTACCACAGCGCCACCAGCAGCGACACCATGTTGACCACGACGGACAAGATCCAGAGCGGCGTCCAGGGGATGAACGAGACCAGCGCGAACGCGACCGCGGCGAACGGCGTATAGGTGAACTTCAGCGCAAGCGAGCTGTACCCGCCCCAGTCGTAGAGCGGCGCGTACGCGTGCGGGTCGTAGTACGGGCGCACGTGCCGCACGATCAGCCCGCCGTCCCGGTACACGGTCAGGTCCACCGGGTCCATGGCGCCGTTCTTGCCGCTGAGCACGGCGTAGATCACCCAGCTGACGACGACCGCGGCGAACGCGATGGCCCCAGCCTTGACCAGCCGGGACCCCGGGGGCTTGACAGCGACCGAACTCACATCGTAACGATATCGGCTAACCGGGCCGGCTTCGGCGCGCGCTTAGTCACGTCGGTCATACTGGGTGGCATGTCAACGCTGACCGAATCCAAGACCGGCACCCCGCTGGCCGCGAGGCTGGAGCGGGTCCGCATGGCCAGCTTCGGCGCCCTGACGATGCTGGTCCTGCAGTTCGTCCTGGGGACCGCCTACAACCTGTACGGCACCGCCCCGACCGCGACGAAGTCCGTCGGCCTGTTCTCCAGCCCGCTGCTCGCGATCCACGTGGTCCTCGGCATCCTGATCCTCATCGCGGCCGCGTTCCTGGTGTTCCGCGCGGTACAGGCGAAATCGGGTGCGGTGCTCGCCACGTCCGTGGTCGCCCTGGTCGCCGTGCTCGGCGCGTTCGGCGCCGGGTCCGCGTTCGCCGGCAACGGCGACAACGGCGCCTCGCTCGGCATGGCGATCGCCACCGCGGTCGCGATGCTGTGCTACGCCGCCAACCTGGTGATCCTCGGCAAGCGGCGGGGATGAGCGTCGAGAACCTCGTCTCCACGGGGCCGCTGATCCTGGCGATGCCGGTCGCCGCGGCGGCGGGCGCGGTCACGTTCCTGTCGCCGTGCTGCCTGCCGCTGGTGCCCGGGTACCTGTCGTACATCACGGGGATGTCCGGCGCGGGCGCGGCCCGCAAGGCGGCCGCGAGCGCGGAGGCTGACGCGGGCCCTGACGCGGGCTCGGCCGCGGGGGCCGAGGCCGTCGCGGTCGCCGGCGGCGGCGGTGTCTCGACCGCCACCGTCGCCGCGCCCGCGGCGCCGGGCGCTGCGGCTCTCCCTCGCATGGGGGACTCCCGCCCCCCATCTCCCCCCGGGGCCGGCCGCGCGGTCGCCGGGACGGCGCTGTTCGTCGTCGGGTTCTCCGCCGTCTTCGCGATCTACGGGCTGGCGATCGGCGGGGTCGGCCAGTTGCTCCGGGCGCACGACACCGGGCTTACCCAGGTCCTCGGGGCGGTCACGATCGTGCTCGGGCTGATGTTCGCCGGAGCGTTCGACCGGTTCAGCTTCGCCGGCCGGATCTTCCGCCCGTCGGCCCGGCCGCGGGCCGGGCTGGCCGGGGCGCCGCTGCTCGGCGTGATGTTCGGCTTCGGCTGGACGCCGTGTATCGGCCCGACGCTGACCGCCGTGCTGACGCTGTCCGCGTCGTCGGGCACCGCCGCGCGCGGCGCGTTCCTCGCGTTCCTCTACGGGCTCGGTCTCGGCATCCCGTTCCTGATCGTCGCGGCGGCCTTCCAGCGCGCGGTGAACGTGCTGGGCTTCTTCCGGCGCAACGCGCGCCTGGTCAGCCGGATCGGCGGCGCCATGCTGGTGGTCGTCGGCGCCCTGGAAGTCAGCGGCGCGTGGACGTCAGCCATCGCCTGGCTGCACACCCACTGGTTCAGCGGCTACTCGACACCGCTGTAGGGCCTCGAACGCCGCCCGGCGACCTCCTGGCCTGGTCGCTCAGGTCACACCTGCCTCTTCTGTTCGCTTTGTATACGCCCCGACCACTTTCGGGGCCCTCAGGGCCCCGATTTTTGTCACCGGGTATACAAAGCGACGGGGCGTATACAAAGAGCCTGGCTGACGCCGCCATCACTGGTAACCGCTGTCACTTCCGTTGTCTTTGTACCCCGGACGACAACTTTTCCGGTCGCGTGACCGGTCACATGTGTCACCGAGGGTACAAAGTGCGCTGAAGGGTACAAAGAGCGAGGGGCTCAGCGGGTGCGGGCGGGTGCCTTGGGCTTGGCCGCGGCCGGCTTCTTGGGCTGCTGGGACGCCTGGGTTTCCTGGCGCTTGGGCTGGTCGCGGCGCGGCTCGCTCGCCGCCTCCACCAGGGCGGTCATCAGCCGGGGGTCGTCGCTCTCCTCGGGGTGCCAGTGGACGGCGACGCCGAACCGGTGGCCGGCCACCTCCAGGGCCTCCACCACGTCGCCGTCCGGTGACCGGCCGGCCGCCGTCAGGCCGTCGCCGAGCCGGTCCGGCGCCTGGTGATGCGCCGCCGGCACCTCGACCTTGCTGCCGAGCAGGCGGGCGAGCAGGCTGCCGTCGGCCAGGTGCACGTCGTGCGGCAGGTAGCGAACCCGGTCCTGCCGGTGGGCGGGCAGGTGCTGGAATAGCGTGCCGCCGCACGCCACGGTCAGCACGTGCAGGCCCCGGCCAATGGCGAGGAACGGCAGGCCGGCCTTGATCGCGGCGCGCATCAGCATCAGCTCGAACCGGTCCCTGCGGTGCTCGGGCACGTCGGTGTCGTCCAGCCGCTGCTGCTCGTACAGCGCGGGATCCACGTCCCTGCCGCCGGTGAACAGCAGCCCGTCGAGGCGGCCGACCAGGGCAGTCACCGAATCTGGCGGCACCGGCGGCAGCAGCACGGGCACTCCCCCGGCTCGCTCTACGGCGCGGGTATAGGTGACCGGCGAAACCACGGCCTCACGGACCCAATCGCCCCACCGGGCCGCTTCAAGATCGCAGGTAATGCCGATTATCGGGCGACCCATCGCGTCCTCCTCGCCAATCACGCTCTATCTATACGGCCAGACCACTACGCCCTTGTAACGCTCTGCCGCGAGTGCAACACTGTGCGCTGTGACGTCGCAACCGTCCGACGGGTCGAAGATCCCCGCTCCGGCCACTTCGCCATTCTTCCTGACAAAACCGGTTTGTGACCTGGCGATGACGTATTTCTACGGTCGTCTCTTCGCCGCCGAGCCGGAGATCAGCGCGATGTTCCCGGCGGCGATGGACGGCCAGCGGCACCGCTTCTACCAGGCGCTGTGCCGGATCGTCGTGACCAAGGACGACGGGCTCGACGATTACCTCGCCGAACTGGGCCGCGCGCACCGCAAGTTCGGGGTGCGGAAGGAGCACTACGCGGCGTTCCGCACGGCGCTGCTGGCGACGGCGTACCGGTTCTCCCCGCCGGAGCCCGCGGCCCGGCAGGCGGAGACTGACGGTGCGGCGGACGATGAAGGCGGCGAGGCCGGCTCCGGGGACTCGTGGCTGACCGCGTTCGACTACGCCGCCGAGGTCATGGCCCGCGCGGCGGACGAGGACGCCGCGCGGTCGCCCGCCTGGTGGACCGCCGAGGTCACCGCCCACGAGCTGCGCACCCCGCGGGTGGCCGTGCTCACCATGCGGCCGGACCAGCCGTTCCCCTACCTGCCCGGCCAGCACCTATCGGTGCAGACGCCGCGCTGGCCCCGGCTGTGGCGCCGGTATTCGATCGCGAACGCGCCACGGGAGGACGGCTCGCTCACCCTGCACGTCCGCGCGGTCGACGGCGGGCTGGTCAGCACCACCCTCGTGCACCACCTCACGCCGGGCGACACGCTGCTGCTCGGGCCGGCGGAGGGCCGGATGACCGCGGACACCGAATCCGGGCGGCCCGTGCTCTGCCTGGCCGGCGGCACGGGTCTCGCGCCGCTCAAGGCGATCGCCGAGGCGATCGGCCGCGCCGCCGGGCCCGGCAACCGCCGCGACATCGTGCTGTACTACGGGGCCAGAATCGAGGCCGACCTGTATGACCTGCCCGACCTGCGCCGGATGGAGCTGGACTACCCGTGGCTCGAAGTCGTGCCGGCGACGTCTGACGAGCGCGCCGCGGGCGTCGCGCACGGCGCGATCCCCGTCCTCGGCGCGAAGGCCGACTGGGAGGGCAGGGACATCTATATCAGCGGCCCGGACGACATGATCGCCAGCGCCGCCGGCGCGCTGCGGACGCTCGGGGCAGATCCGGCACTCCTGCACTACGACCTGCCGGAAGACAGCGATTAGCGGTCACGGAGTCAGCCGCGTACGTTCGGGATAAATATTCAGACCTTCCGCCAGCCGGGCACCCAAGCGCCGTCGGTGACCTGGTAGTCGCCGAAGAGCGCCGGCGCCTCGGCGCGCATGATCTCCGCGATCTTGCCGAAGACCAGGCGGATTTCCTCTTCCGCGCCCGGGTCGGTGCGCATTTCGATGGTGTGCCGCAGCGCCCTGATGTTCGCGGTCCACACCAGCCCGGTCGCGACGCCGCCCGGCGCGAAGCGGCGCATGAACGAGGTCTTGTGCTTCTTCTCGTGGAACGGCACGCCGTCGTCGTCGAGCCGGAAGTGGCCGGCCATCCACTGCTGGAAGGCCTCCATCTCGCCGAGAAGGGCGGTGGCGCGCTTCATGAGCTCGGGGTCCTGCTGCGCCCAGTCGGGGAACCAGAAGGGCAGTTCGTCGAGCCGGACGAAGCGCAGCGATTCCTGCGAGATCGCCGTGCCCGGGCGGTGCCTGACTAGTTCATGGGTCGTTACGCGGCTTACGTTGTGCAGCACGAAGGTGAAGTTGAGGTGCTCGAGCACGGAGCCGTGGCCGCTGCGCAGGATGTTCTCCAGGTACTTGGCCTGGTCGTCGCGAACGCGGCGCACGTTCGGGTTGAGGCCCGGTTCCCAGGAGCGGTAGCAGATCTTGCCGGCGAACTCGGCGAGGTTCTGCGCGTCGTTGTCCAGCTGGTCCCTGTCGAGCCGCTCCAGCCAACGCTCCCCGCCGACCTCGCGCAGGTAGGCGGCGAGCGCCTGGTAGTCGAGTTCGGGGCGCGCGACCAGGAAGACCTCGGGTTCAACGTTCCGCATACCCGGCACCCTACCTGGGCTGGGAGGAAAATTGGCGGCTCTCAGCGGGTGCGGCGGCGCAGGGTCAGCGCGCCGCCGACGAGGGCGGCGGCGGTGAACGCGAGGATGACCGCGACGTCCGCGCTCATCGCGGCGGTCCATGACGCGCTCGCGCTGATCCGCTGCATGGCGTCGACGGCGTACGACAGCGGCAGCACGTCCGACAGCCAGCTCAGCACCGGGGTCATGTGATCGCGGGCGACCACGAGCCCGCACAGCAGCGCCTGCGGCAGCACGAACGCCGGCATGAACTGCACGGCCTGGAACTCCGAGCGGGCGAACGCGCTGGCGAACAGTCCGAGCGCCATGCCGAGGACCGCGTCGAGCACGGCGACCACGGCCATCGGCACCGCTGAGCCGGGCACGGTGACGCCGAGCCAGGTCAGCGAGATGATCAGCACCACGGCCACCTGCGCGCAGGCGACCAGGCCGAACGCGATCGCGTACCCCGCCAGCAGGTCCAGCTTGCCGAGCGGCATGGCCATCAGGCGTTCCAGCGTGCCGCGGGCGCGCTCGCGCTGGGTGGTGATCGCGGCGACGATGAACATGATGACGAAGGGGAAGACGCCGATGTATTCGGGGGCGAAGCGGTTCAGCGCCATCGGGTTGTTGAGCACGTAACGCAGCAGGATCATCAGCACCGAGGGAACGGCGAGCATCATCGCGATCGTCCGCGGATCGTGCCGCAGCTGAGCGAGCACCCGGCGCGCGGTCGCCTGGGTGAGCGCCCAGCTGACCAGCGGCGCGCGCTCAGCCGGCGCGGCCGGCGCGGTCGGTGCCAGCGCGGCGCTCATGGCTGTCCCTCCTCTTGCAGGGCCGCTTGCTGCGGGGCCGCTTGCGGGGCCGCTTGCGGGTGCGCGGCCAGTCTGAGGAAGGCGCCTTCGAGGTCGGCCGCGCCGGTCTGCGCGAGTATCTCCCGCGGCGCCGCCTCGGCGAGGAACCGGCCTTCGCGCATGAACAGCAGGTAGTCACACCTGGCCGCCTCGTCCATGACGTGGCTGGAGACCAGGAGGGTCGCACCGGAGTCGGCGAGGCGGTGGAACATCGTCCACAGGTCGTGGCGTAGCACCGGGTCCAGGCCGACGGTTGGCTCGTCAAGCACGAGCAGCTCGGGGCTGCCGAGCAGGGCGACGGCGAGGCCGACCCGGGCGAGCTGGCCGCCCGAGAACGTGCCGACCACCCGGCCCTCCAGGCCCGTCAGGTCCAGCTGGCCGATCGTCCGGGTGATGGCCTCGGTCAGCCGCCGCCCGCGCAGGCCGAGCACGGTACCGAAGTAGCGCAGGTTCTCGGTCAGCGTGAGGTCGGTGTAGACGGCCGGGTCCTGGGTGGCGTAGCCGACGCGGGCCCGCAGCCTTGGATGGCCGGCCGACAGCCCGAGCACGGACAGCTCGCCTTTCGTTATCGCCTGGACCCCGACGAGGGTGCGCATCAGCGTGGTCTTGCCACAGCCGCTGGGGCCGAGCAGCCCCGTGACCTGGCCCCGGGCGATGCTGAAGGTCAGGTCGTCGAGAATGATGTGGCCGCTCCTGCGGACCACCAGGTCACGTGCCCGCGCGACCGGTTCGGCTGCTGCCATGGTCTCATTGAGCCACAGCCTCGGTCCGGCGGGCCAGGGACGGAAGTCATCGCCGCGGGCACACCCGGCGACCAGCCTCATTCACTGACCTCCCGCACTCCCGAGCGCCCCGGTTGCCGCATACTTGTTGCTATGGCAAACGACTGGGGGGAGGACGCGACACGCCGGGCGAAGGCCGAGCTCATCAGCACCACGGAGCCAAGCGCTGCGCGGGTCACAGACTACCTGTACGGCGGCCATAACAACTTCGAGGCTGACCGCAAGGCCGCGCGGACCCTTGCCGCGGCGGCTCCCGTCATTGCCAATGTCGCGCCCGCCGTGCTCGCGTTCCAGCAGCGCGTGGTGCGCTTCCTGGTCGCCGAGGCGGGAATAAGGCAGTTCCTCGACATCGGCACCGGCCTTCCGCTCGTGGGCAATACCCACGAGGTCGCGCAGTCTCTCGTGCCGGAGTGCCGCGTCGTCTACGTGGACAGCGACCCGATGGTGCTATCGCACGCCCGGGCGCTGATGAAGTCCGCGCCCGGCGGCGCCGTCGGCTATGTCGACGCGGACATCCGCGATTCCGCCGCGATCGTGGCGGGCGCGCGGGCCACCGTGGACCTCAGCCAGCCGGTCGCGGTCCTGCTGTTGTTCACGCTTGCCTTCGTCCCGGATGGCGCGGAGGCGGCCGCGGTGGTGTCCTCGCTGATGGCGGCCGTGCCATCCGGCAGCTACGCAGCGATCTATCACATGGCGAGCGACGTGGACCCCGCGCTGGAAGAAGCGGGCAGGCAGTGGAACAAGCTGATGCCCGCGCAGCTCATCACGCTGCGCTCCCGCACGGAGGTCGCCGCCCTCGTGGCCGGCCTCGACCCGGTCCCGCCCGGGCTGGCGCCCATCACCGAGTGGCGCCCCGCCCCCGAGGACCCGCACTTCGACCATGCCATCCCCGTCCACGGCATAGTGGCCCGCAAACCCTAGCCCTGGCTCCCGGGGCCGAGCCCGCCCTCCTTCCCGCGACCGGGCTCCGCATGGCTCTGGCGGTTGTGCGCCCAGGCCCGCAGCCAGCCGTCGTGGAACCAGCGGCCGAACAGCTGACCGCCGTAGAGGACCCAGCCGACGCCGATCAGCCACGACTGCACGATCAGGACAGTGCCCAGCGCGCCGTAGCTGACCGCGTTCCTGGCGATGAGCGGCTCGAAGACGAGGCCGGAGAAAACCCGCAGGCCAGCCAGGCACACCAGCGTCGCCACCGCGCCCGGCAGCGAAGCCAGATAGCTCACGCGACCGCCGATCAGGAAGCGCAGCCCCCACCAGAAGAAGACAACGCCGAGCACCACCGCCACCGCCACCCCGCCGGCCCTCTCGACCAGCCCATCGTGCGCCGACGTGCCGACCGTGGCCGCCGCGTAGATGTAGGCGATGAGGGCGGCCAGCCACACCGCCTGCCGCCAGATCTTGTGCCACGGCCCGGCGGGAAGTCCCCAGATCCGTTCGAATCCGGCCTGCACGCTCCCCCCGAACGACACCCCTGCGACGCTCAGCAGCACGGCACTGAACACGCTCACCGTGCCCAGCACCCGGGCCGGGGCGGAGAAGAGCTGTGTTACCGCGTCGGCGGACGAGCCGGTCAGGCCCATGCCGTAGACCACCCACACGGCGAGGCCGCGGTGCGGAGCAGGGTTCGCGGCGGCGACGACGATGAGCAACGGGATCACGGTGAGGATGGCTAGGGCGGCGAAGCCCAGAGCCCGGTGCATGAGCTCGAACTCCTTGCCGCCGCGGTAGAGGTCCCTGAACCGGAAGTCGTGCCAGACTCGCTGGATGCCCCGCAGCACCGCGCGGTGCACCACCCGGTGTGGGCCCCGGCCCGTCACCGGCGGACGCTCTCCTCGCGCCGCTGCCGCGTTAGCACAGAACTCATTGTGCTAGCCGGCATCGATCGCGCGGATCAGCGGGTCAGCTGAGCGGCGTGGTCAAGTGGAGGTCTGGGGTTCTCCCGTGCCGAGGATCATGATGTGAATCTGCCTGTTCTTGATCCGGCTCGCATAGGCGTCGTACCCCGCGTAGATCGCCCTGGCCCGGTCCCAGATGGCCTGCCGTTCCTCCTCGCCGGCCTCGCGGGCGGTGGCCTTGACCGTCTTGTCCCGGTACATCACGCCGACCTCCGGGTCGGCGCGCATGTTGTGGTACCAGCCCGGAGTCCGCGACTGGCCGAAGCTGGTCCCGATGACCGCGATGTCGTCGTCGCCCGCGGGCACGCCGATCAGGGGCGCTGAACGGCGCTGCCCGGTGCGGGCCCCGGTCGTGGTGACGGTTAGGACAGGCAGTCCCGCCAAGGCCCCGGGAAGGGTGACCTGGCCGCGGCTGAGCTGGAGCAGGCCCCTGTCGATGTGGTCTAGTGTCCTGGCGAAGAACCAGGCACCAGCTCGTGTCGCAGCGATATGCTGCATCGCCACCTGTGCGGCAGCGGGTTTGCGGACTTGGTAGTCAAGCGCCTGGATGAGGCCCACGGAAATAGCATAATGCGGCACGGGTCAGGTAGCGCTGGACAGACGGGGCGACGGCGGCCACCACCTCATCCGTCGACAGTGCGGCCAGCGGCTCGAACCGCAGGACGTACCGGCACAGAGCCAGGCCGAGCAACTGAGCCGCGATGAGCGTGCCGCGTTCGGCCGCCTGCTCATCGCCCAGGGAGGCAATCGGCTCGGTGATCAGCTGGCTGACGACGGCTTGCAGTTGCCCGGCGACGGTCTCACTGGTGACGGCGGTCCGCAACAGGGCGATCAGCTCGTCGTCGCGGACGGGGTCCTCCCACCGGCTGAGGAAATGGCGGACAAGTAGCTCGCCCCGGCGGGTGGGCGGTGTCAAGCGCAGGTCCGGGACCTGCAGGTCCATGGTGACGGCCGCCGTGAACAACCCCGCCTTGGATCCGAAGTAGCGCATGACCATCGACGCGTCAACGCCGGCCCGCGCGGCGACAGCGCGGATGGTGGTCCGTTCGTATCCGCGTGCGGCGAACGTCGCCCGGGCAGCACCGAGGATGGCCCGGCGAGTGCCCTCTGATCGCGGCCCGCCGGTCCCCAGCGCCGGGCCGGCCTGACTCGGGGCCGTCACCGCCGCATGGTTGCTGTCCGTCACGGTGTCCTAGCTTAGCCTTCGCTAACGTCTGTTGGCCAACACTTGTTGACAATGACTAGAAATATGCTTAATGTCATGCCAACGTCCGTTGGCATTTCGGGGGGTGAACATAGATGGCGGCACGGCGCCTAGCGCAAGTCCGCAGGGATCCGGCCCGGTACCGGGGGCTCGCCGGCTTCATCATGGCCAGCGCGGTCTTCGCCGCGATCTTCGTCGCGCTGACCCTCAGCGCCTTTCATGCGCCGAGGCCGCACGACCTGCCGGTCGGCATCGCGGGCCCGGCGGCGGTAACCAGCCGGGTCGAGCATGCGCTGGACAGCGCCGACCCGGGAGCTTTCGGCTGGCACGGCTACCCCAGCGGGGCTGGCGCGCGGACCGGGATCGCGCAGCGTCAGGTCGACGGCGCGCTGGTCGCGTCCGGCCGTAACCTGCGGCTGCTGGTTGCCCAGGGTGGCGGCAGCGGTCCTGCCCAGGTCCTGACCCAAGCCTTCGGGACGGTGGCGGCGCGGTCCGGGCGTCCCCTGGTGGTGGCCGACGTGGTGCCGCCGCTGCCTGGTGACACTGAAGCGCTGTCGTCGTTCTTCGTTGTCCTCGGCGTGCTGATCCCGAGCTTCGCGGCGGGCTCAGGATCGGCGCTGGCCTTCCGCCGGGCCCGGCCCGCGCTGGCCGTCGCCTTGCCCGTGGGCGTGGCCGTCGTCATCGGGGTGGTGTCGGCGGCGATCGCGGACGGCATCGCCGGGCTGGGCAACTACGCCGCGATCGCCGGCATCGTCGCGCTGTTCTCCCTGGCGGTGGCGGCTCCCACCGCGGTACTCGCGCGGATCTGGCCGCCGCTGGTCATCGTGGCCATGCTGGTGTTCATCGTGTTCGGGATTCCGGTCAGCGGCGGACCGGCCAACCTGGGCAGCTTCGGCCCGGCCTTCCTGCGCGTTCTCCACCCTGCCCTGCCGCTCGGTGTCGCGGCCAGCGCCGTCCGCAACGTCGTCTACTTCGGCGGCCACGCCACCGCGCTGAGCCTCTGGGTCCTGGCCGCCTGGGCCCTGGCCGGCGTTGCCGGCCTGATCGTGGTCACGGCGCTCCGGCGCCGCCCCGCCCCCGCACTGACCGAGCCGGTCATAGCGCCATTTGTCCCGGCCGAGCCGGGCCCCGTCCCGCAGGACCGCGCCCCCATCCCCGGCGCCTCAGGTTCCGGCGCCGTCCAGCCCATTTCCCTGGTCGTCGGCTTCGATAACTCCGAGCCCGCCCGGCGGGCGCTCATCTGGGGCGCGGACCTGCTGCGGGCCCGCCCCGGCACCCTGCACGTCGTCTATGCCGACCACGCGCGCGTCGACAGCGACCTGGCCGGGTTCGCCCACACCGAGATGGAAGAGGCCCGCGAGGAGAAGGCCGCCGGCGTGGCGGAAGCCGCCGCGCAGATCGTCGCCGCGGCAGGCGTGCCGTACACGTTCGAAAGCCGCCAGGAATCCCCCGCCGACGCGATCCTGTCGGCGGCCAGCATCCACGACGCCGCCGAGCCCGCCAGCACGCCCGTCGTCGTGACCGGTCGCTCCCATCATGCCGCGCACCGCATCATCGGCTCGGTCCCGGTCGAACTGCTACACGAGTCGCCCTACCCGGTACTCACCATCTCGTGAGCTACCCGGCCGGGTAGAGATTCGGCGGCCTGGCACTGATGCCAGTGGTGCGCAGCCTACCGAGGGCTCATGTACCGGTCGAGGAAGCCGATGGCGGCGCTGATCGCGTCCTCCTGGACCTGATCGGGACGGGCGGCCCCGTCGGCCGCTTGCGGGAAGAGATACCCGTGCAGCGGGTGCTCCCAGGACACCCACTCGGCCTCCTTGCCGCTTTCTTCCAGGAGCTCGTAGCTGAGCCGGAAAATCCCCTGCAGGTGGTCGCCGTCTCGTCCCATGACCAGGATCGGCACGTCGATCGGCGCGATCCGCTCGCGCGCAACCGGCAGGTTGGTGCGTGCCCGGACCCATGCCGGGTCCTGCATTTGCATCTCCTCGATGTCCCGCAGCCCGGTCTCGGGGTTGACGGGCGCGGCGTCGCCTAGCCTGAGGTCGAGGAACTCGTGATTCGCCGGCTCGCTGGCGACACCCGCCCGCAGGATCCCCGGGTACCGGTACGCCAGCTTGAACAGCATCTCGCCGGCGTGGCTGACGCCGATGTGGCCGAGGTTGCCGGCGTCCACCCGCGGGTGCCGGCCGACGTGCTCGAGGATGGCCAGCTCATCCTCGAACTCGAGGGGCGAGCGGTTCATGACCTCCATGCCCTGACGCCCATCGACCATCAGCGGGCCCCCGCGGTTGAAGCCGAGGTCGACCTCCGTGCGGTACCGCCCCCACCCGCACGCGTAGCCGGCCGCCAGCAGGCGCTCCATGATGTAGGACCGGGTCCGCACCCACTCCCGCAGCCAGCCGATCCCGCCGCCGCCGTTGCCGTAGGCGAGGAAGACGAACGGGAACCGCCCCTCATCGGCGGGCGTGCGCACCACGTAGGGCACGTACAGGCCATCGCGCGACTCGGCCAGGTAATACTCCGCGGGGTGGTCGGACCCCGCGACGTCTTCCGCGAAGACGGGCTCGTGGGTGCCCCACCGCCCGGGTGTCATGCTTGCCGGCACCCGAGCATCGTATGCCGCTAGCTGATCTTCAGTTTGCCCGGCCCGGCGGGGGGAATCGGCCCCGCGTGCAGCGGCCAGGGATGGCCGCGGACAGCCTGCGCCAGCGTGACGGCGACCAGCGCAGCCACGAGCATGCCGTAGTCCGGGGCGACTCCCCTGGCCAGATCCGGCGGGGCGGCGCCCAGCGCCCAGGCCAACGGCACCAGCAGCACATATTTCGGCACCGGCGGCCGCGCCCACAGCGACAGGCCGAAGAAGAAGGTGACCGTCGCACACGGCGAGAGCCCGAAGACTGGCACGACGCGCAGCGCGTGCCCGCCAAGCATCCCGACGAGCGGGTACCCGATGAGCGCGAACGCGATGAAAACAGCGCCCAGCCCCGAGGCCAGATCCCACCGTGGCCGGATCACCAGATCGCTCCAGGGGCCGCCATAGCGGCGCCCTCCGCATAGGCTCTGCGAGCCTGCATCGCCGCCACCTCCCCTGCTAGCGACCCTCTACTGTGAAGCTCCGGCCGGGCGGGATAGCGCGTCAGAGCCTTGAGTCTCCGGCGCTGGAGTCCTTGGTCACGCGATGCCGGTAACGATGAGCTGCCCTGGAGGAACTCGAGGAAGACCGGCGGCACGCCGAGCACGAACGTGTGCGCGTCGTGCGTCAGGCGAAGACCGCGGACATCCCAGCTGAATGTCCAGTGATGGGGATCGATCATGTGCGTGATGGTCCTGATCAGCGCCTCCTCCCTCATCCGGCGCGTGAAGTCGGGTGAGTCGCTCTCGAGCGCGACTTCGTAGACGAGCCCGTCCTTGTCCAGCTTGCCAAGCTCCTCGATCCGGGCATCCAGCGCCAGCAGCACCGGAGCGAGGTACAAGTCAGGTACGTCATGGGGGCCTGGGGCCATGGGAACCTCACTAAGGGGGAATCGGTAAGACCATCTTGCCGGGATAAGCGCTCCGGTCATAGTGCATAGTGCTAAACGCCCTCCCTCCGGGCGTTTCAGGCGATCCGGGCGAGCGTGCGCCGGCCCGCCGGCCGCCTCGTACGCCGTGCGGAAGGCGTCGTGCCACGACACCGGCAGCAGCTGCCACGCCACCGCGAGGTCCGCGGCCGGGTCCCTGGACGTGATGTCGCCGAAGTCGATGACGCCGCTGACGCGCCCGCTGTCCACCAGGATGTTCGCGGGGTGGAGGTCGCCGTGCAGCCAGACCGGCGGGCCGTCATATGCCCGCCCGCGCGGCCGAGACCATCGCCACGCTGGTGTTCGTGATGATCAGCGCGGCACTCGTCCTGGTCCCGCAGGACATTCACCTAATCGGCGCGGAGATCCTCGTCATGGTCGTGCCGCTATTCGTCATCACGCTGCGAAACCAGGTCACGTTCCGGCGCCGGAACCCGGACACGCCGCTGTAGTGGTCGATTACCCGGGTGACCAGCAGTAGCGTGGCGACGGTGCCCGGCATCATCGCCGGGCTTTCCCTCGCCGCGCACTGGGGCGGCGGCTTCTACTGGCTGGTGCCGACCACGCTGCTCGGCATCGCCGGCGCCGTCTACAGCGGCTGGGTCCTGCTGGTGGAGATCATCCGCTGACCAGGGTCAAGCGGCATGACGTACCGTTACCGGGTGGACCTCAGCACCGTCACCGAGTTCACGCCGGCCAGCGCGACGGCCTGGCGTGACGGCGACGCCTGGCTCGGCGGCGGTACCTGGCTGTTCTCCCAGCCCCAGCCGGCGGTGCGGCGGCTGCTTGACCTCGCCGCGCTCGGCTGGAGGCCGCTGGAGGAAACAGGCGACGGCCTGCGCGTCGCCGCCACCTGCACCCTCGCCGAACTCGCCCGCTGGCAGCCCGCGCGCCACCACGCGGCGCCCTCCGCCGCGCTCGCCCGCCAGAGCTGCGACGCGCTGCTCGGCTCGTTCAAGGTGCACAACGTGGCGACGGTCGGCGGCAACATCTGCCTGTCGCTGCCCGCGGGCCCGATGACCGCGTTCGCCGCGTCGCTGGACGGGATGCTGCGCCTCGTCGCGCCCGGCGGCGGCAGCCGCGACATCGCCGTGCCGGACTTCGTCACCGGCGACGGCCGCAACGCGCTGCGCCCCGGCGAGCTGCTGCGGGAGGTGTTCATCCCCGCCGCCTCGCTCGCCGCGCGGACCGCGTTCCGCCAGGTCTCCCTCTCCCCCGTCGGCCGCTCCGCCGTGCTGGTGATCGCCCGCCGCGACGCCGGCACCGCTGGGGAGACTGTCGTCACGATCACCGCCGCGACCCCGCGCCCGGTCCAGCTCCGGTTCCCCGCGCCGCCGTCCCCCGCCGAGGCGATCGCGGCGCTGGCGCGGGTCCGCGGCCTGACCTACCTCGACGACGTGCACGGCGCTGCCGCCTGGCGGGAGGCCATGACCCGCCGTCTTGTCGGCGACGTGCTCGCGGAGCTGCGCCGGTGATCGTCAACGGCGTGCCCGTATCCGGCACCCCGCGCCCCGGACAGTGCCTGCGCACGTTCCTGCGCGAGCGCGGCTGGTTCGGGGTGAAGAAGGGCTGCGACTCCGGCGACTGCGGCGCCTGCACCGTGCACGTCGACGGCGTCCCCGTGCACAGCTGCATCTACCCGGCGGTCCGCGCGGCCGGCCGCGAGATCACGACGATCGAGGGCCTGAGCCACCCCGTTCAGCAGGCGTTCCTGGCCGCGCAGGGCTTCCAGTGCGGGTTCTGCACGCCCGGCATGATCATGACCGCCGCGGCGCTGACCCCTGAACAGCAAGCCGATCTGCCCCGGTCGCTGAAGGGGAACATCTGCCGCTGCACCGGGTACCGCGCGATAGCGGACGCAGTGCGCGGGGGGATGGGGGGCGCGCAGCCCCCCATGCCGGAAGACCGTACAAGTCGCACGATTATCCCGAACGAGACCGTCGTGACCGCGATCGGCCAGCCCGTCCCGGCCCCGGCCGGGACGGACGTCGTCACGGGCCGGGCCCGGTTCACCGCCGACCTCGCCCCGGATGACCCGGACGCGGTGCCGCCGGAGCCGCCGCTGCACATGAAGCTGCTGCGCTCCCCGCACGCGCACGCCGAGATCCGGTCGATCGACGTTGTGGCGGCGTCCCGGGTTCCTGGCGTGGTCGCGATCCTCACGTATCAGGACTCCCCGGCCCGGCGGTTCTCCACCGCCCGGCACCATGACCCGGACGACGACCCGTACGACACGGTGGTGCTCGACCGGACGGTGCGGTTCGCCGGGCAGCGCGTGGCCGCCGTCGTCGCCCGCACGGTGGCGGCGGCCGAGGCCGCCTGCGCGCTGATCGAGGTCGACTACGAGGTGCGGCCCGCCGTCACCGACCCGGTCTCGGCGACGCGCCCCGGCGCCCCGCTGCTGCACCCGGACCTGGCGCCGCGGAACATCGCGGCGGAAGCGCACCGCCAGGCCGGTGACCCCGACCGCGGCTTCGCCGCGGCGGACGAGGTGTGCGAGCAGACGTTCCGCGTGCACCGGGTGCAGCACGTGCACCTGGAGACGCACACCACGATCGGCTGGCAGGAGAGGGGGGCAGGGGAGGCGGGTGGGCGGCTGGTGCTGCGCACCAGCTCGCAGACCCCGTTCCTCACCAGGGACGAGTTGTGCCGGATCTTCGGGCTGGACTCCGACCGGGTGCGGGTCGTCGCCAAGCGGATCGGCGGCGGGTTCGGCGGCAAGCAGGAGATGCTCACCGAGGACGTGGTGGCGCTCGCGGTGCTGCGGACCGGCCGGCCGGTGCAGCTGGAGTTCACCCGCGAGGAGGAGTTCACCGCCGCGACCACGCGGCACCCGATGGAGATCGCCGTGCGGGCCGGCGCGACCAGGGACGGCACGCTGACCGCGCTGGCGCTGGCGGTCACGTCGGACACGGGCGCCTACGGCAACCACGGGCCTGGCGTGCTCTTCCACGCGATCGAGGAGGCGGTCACCGCCTACCGCTGCGTGAACAAGCGCGTCGACGCCCGCGCGGTCTACACGAACACCGTCCCGGCCGGCGCGTTCCGCGGGTACGGCCTGTCCCAGAGCGTGTTCGCGGTGGAGTCCGCGATCGATGAGCTGGCGCGCCGGCTCGGCCTGGACCCCGCCGAGTTCCGCCGCCGCAACCTGATCCGCGCGGGCGACGATCTCGTGAACGGCAGCGGCGAGCCCGCGGACGTGTCCACCGCGAGCGTCGGCGCGGCCGAGTGCCTGGACCTGGTGGAGAAGGCGCTGGCCAGCTTCCACGGGCCGGGGGCGCCGGAGGGCTGGGTGACCGGCACCGGGATCGCCGTGGCCATGCTGGACACCGTGCCGCCGGGCGGCCACGACGGCCGTGCCCGGGTCGCGCAGCTGCCGGGCGGGCGCTACGCCGTGTTCGCGGGGACTGCCGAATTCGGCAACGGGACGACAACCGTCCACCAGCAGCTCGCCGCGAGCGTGCTCGGCTGCTCGCCCGCCGACATCGACGTGCTGTCCTCCGACACCGACCGCACGGGCCACGACACCGGGGCGTACGGGTCGACGGGCATCGTCGTGGCGGGCACGGCGACGGTGCGCGCGGCGCGGGCGCTGGCGGAGGCGATGGCCGCCGCCGACCCTCGCGCCGACCCTCACGCCGACGGCGAGAAGCTGCTCGAGGCGGAGGGGTACTGCGACGGGCGAGCCCGCTCGGTCTCGTTCACCGCGCAGGGGTTCCGGGTCGCGGTGTGCCCGCCGACCGGCGAGATCCGGATCCTGCAGTCGGTGCAGGCCGTGGACGCGGGCACGGTGATCAACCCGGTGCAGCTGCGCGGCCAGGTCGAGGGCGGGGTGGCGCAGGCGCTCGGCGCGGCGCTGTTCGAGGAGATCCGGCTTGACGTCGCCGGGCACGTCACGACCCGGACGCTGCGCGAGTACCACGTGCCGGTGCTCGCGGACCTGCCGCGCACGGAGGTGTGCTTCGCCGCCACCCGGGATCCGCACGGACCGTTCGGGGCGAAGCCGATGAGCGAGGCGCCGTTCAACCCCGTCGCCCCCGCACTGGCCAACGCGCTGCGGGACGCGACCGGTGTCCGCTTCACCGCGCTGCCGCTGCGGCGTGACGTTGTATACCGCGTATTGAATCCGGGATAGGGGGTCCTGATGGTCCAGCTCGGAGCCAACCGGTACGGCAAGGCCGAGGTCCGCGTCGTGCGCGTCGCGCGCGGCGCGGCCGCCGACGGCGGAGACGTGATCCGCGACTGGAACGTGTCCACGTCGCTGTCCGGCGACCTGGCCGACTCGCACCTGACCGGCGACAACGCGAAGGTGCTGCCGACCGACTCGCAGAAGAACAAGGTGTACGCGCTGGCGAAGGAGCTCGGCGCGGTGGAGCCGGAAGAGTTCGCCTTGGCGCTTGGCCGGTTCTTCGTCTCCTCGCAGGAACCGATCACGCGGGCGCGGATCTCGGTCGAGGAGTACGGCTGGACGCCGATCGGCGCCACCGGCTACTCGTTCGCCCGGACGGGCGACCTGGTGCGGACGACGACGGTGATCGTGGACTCGGCCGCGGGGCCGTCGGTCGTGTCCGGTCTCCGGGACCTCGTGGTGCTGAACACGACGGGGTCGGAGTTCTGGGGGTACCCGAAGGACCCGTACACGACGCTGCCGGAGACCAAGGACCGCATCCTCGCCACGTCGGTGACCGCGTCCTGGCGTTTCCGCGGAAACGCCATCGAATCCGCTGACTGGGCCGTCGCGTTCGCGGCCGCCAGAACAACGATCCTCGAGACGTTCGCCGGGACGTACACGTACTCGCTTCAGCAGATGCTCTACGCGATCGGCTCGACCTTGCTGGACGTCGTGGCCGGGATCTGTGAAGTCCGCCTGGCGCTGCCGAACAAGCACCACTACATCGTGGACCTGGCCCCGTTCGGCCTGGAGAACGACCGCGAGGTGTACCTGGCGGGCGACCGCCCCTACGGCCTGATCGAGGGCAGCGTGCTAGCGGACGACGCGCCGGACCCGGGCCTGGCCTGGACGTGAGTCCGTGTCATCATGGCTCGTGCCGCGGCATGCGTCATGGCTAGCGTCAAGCCTTGCGCCCGACGCCGCCGTAGGCCGCTAGCTCCAGCTCCGTCGCGGGATCGGCCGGGACCGGGCGCCACCGGTGCAGCTGCACCAACCCGGGCGGCACGAGGTCCGTGCCGTCGAAGAAGCGGCTGATCTCAGCGTGCGTGCGGAGCGTCAGCGGCTGCGCCAGCAGCGCGTTCATCTGGGACACCCCGGACGCCATCTGGGCGGGCTTGACGTCGCTGGTCGGGTGGGCCAGCACCAGGTAGCTGCCCGACGGGACCGCGTTGAGCAGCCGGCGCACGACCGCTCCAGGATGGTCGGAGTCGGGAACGCACTGCACCACCCCGATCAGCATGATGCCCACCGGCTCGCTGAAGTCGAGCGTGCCCGCCGCCTCGGCCAGAATCTCACGGGTGTCGCGCAAGTCGGCGTCCAGATAGGCGGTCGCGCCTGCCGCGCTGCCGGTCAGCAGGGCGCGCGCGTGCGCGAGCACGATCGGGTCGTTGTCGACGTACACGACCCGCGAGTCAGGAGCGATCCGCTGGGCGACTTCGTGCGTGTTGTTGGCCGAGGGCAGTCCGGTGCCGATGTCGAGGAATTGCCGGATGCCGACCTCGGCAGCGAGGTAGGTGACGGTACGGACCAGGAACTCGCGCTGGGCACGCACGCCGGGACGAATGTCCGGATAGTTCGCGATGACCAGCTCGGCCGCCTCACGGTCGGCCGCGAAGTTGTCCTTCCCGCCCAGCCAGTAGTTGTAGATCCGCGCGATGTGCGCGACACCGGTATCGACCTGCACCTCCGGCTCGTCGCCAACGGGGGCAGGCAGAAACCAGCTTCTCGCCTCGTCGTCAGGCACGGCGACATCTTCTCATGCCGCCTTGCCCAGATTCAGTCCCATAGGCCCGATATGCCGCGCGGCCCGCGGTCACGCACGGGGCGCCCCGCGCGGCATGTACCGCATCGGGGCGCCCCGTGAAGAACCGCCTCGGGTCAGGAAGTGGGCAGGTTCGCTATCTCCTGCTGGACCAGGCGCTCGTGCTCCTCGGCGTCCTCGCGGGCACGGCGCGGGCTCCAGCGGCCGGCCATCAGCAGGATGAGCGGGATGAACACCACCTCGCCGCCGACGCAGACCCACCACCAGTTCTTCCACTGCCCGGACGCCGCCGACGACGCGGTGACGACCTGGGTGCCGTGCGCCTGCAGGTAGGCCAGGTCCGCCTTCGGCACCGTGGCGAGCGCGGTCAGCCGGGCCGTCGCGGCGGCCGGGCTGATGTGGAACGCCGCGGCGATCTCCCCGACCGCCTTGGCGTCCGCGGTCGGGTTCAGCGGGTTGGCGGCGAGCGCCGCCGCCGTCGCCGGGTCGATCGCCGCGCCCGTGGCCACCTCCTGCGAGTACTTGGCGGACAGGGTTGCGACCGTCGAGCCGTAGGTGACCAGCGGGGTCATCGAGCCGACCACGGACGGCAGGATGAGGATGGAGATGGCGATCACCGCGCGGATGATCCAGCCCCAGACGGCGAGGCCGGTCGCGGTCAGCGCCGGGTTGTGCTTCTCGACGGTCTCGGTGAAGCTCGCCATCCACGGCGCGTACGCGATCGCGAGGAACACCGCCAGGATGCTGATGACCACGGCGAATGTGCTGAAGCCGGTGCCGTGACCCTGGTTCAGGAAGACGATCGTCATCACGACCGCGCCGACCGCGCCGAGCACCATGAACGGCTTGCGCACCCGCAGCCGGTCGGAGATGATCCCGACGATGATCAGCGCCAAGGCGTCGAACCCCCAGAACCAGTCCCCGATGCTGTTGGCCGTCGACAGCGAGAAGTTGTACAGGGACGTGAAGTACACGGTGAAGAAGCCGACCGCGGTGTAGTAGATGAGCAGGAAGACCGAGATCGCGAACGCCGAGCCGATGATGTCCAGGCGCAGCATCTGCTGCCACGGCCGGCGCGTCAGTTCCTGGACGTTCAGCCCGCGCGCCCGCGCCTCGATGAGCGCGCGGTCGTGCATCGACACCATGAGCTGGTCGCGAAGCTGCGGGGAAAGCTCCCGCAGGCCGATCACGGCGATCACGGCGACAACGATCCCGGCGATGCCGCAGATGATGAACTGATCCTGCCACGCGGTCAGGTGGCTGACCGTGTTGCTCGACACCACCGCCACCACGAGGCTGCCGACGACCGGGCCGAGCGTCCAGAACCCCATCGCGGAGGCGCGGCCGAGCTGCGGGGAGAAGTCACGCACCAGCGCAGGCGTGGCGACGAGGATGACGCCCTCCACGACGCCGACCACCGAGAACAGGATGGCGTACGTCAGCTTGTTCGGAGCGTTCGGCACCCCGAACAGGATCAGCACGCCCGTGATGAGCAGCCCGTAGGCGACCAGGTTGGCGCGGCCCCACCGGTCGGCCAGGCCCGCGGCGAGCGAGCCGAACGCGCCGACCGCGTTGGCGACCACGATGATGTACACGTAGTAGTTAAAGGTCATTCCGTAGTGCGCGATGATCGACGGGGAGACCGCGCCAGGAATGTAAAACTCGTAATAAAGGACGATCGTCGCGAGCACCACGATGGCCAGATAGGTCATCCGAGGCCGCGTATCCGGGTAATGGTCGAGCTGCCGTCGCCAGAGGCCAGAAACCGCGGCCGGCGACTGCATCGTTGCTGTCATCCTGCGACCCCTTTCCGCACCACATCGGCAATGACGTGCGCACGGTCCTAAAAGTACGCATACGTACTTTAGGGATTTTTCCGTTACTGTAGGCCTATGCCCCAGTCCGTGCAAGGGGGCAGCCTCGCCGGCACCCACGAAGGCAAGCCGGGCCTGCCCAGAGGCCGCAGCCGGCTGCCAGCGCGGGCCGTCCGCGCCTCCCAGGTGGAACGGCTGCGCCGGGCGGTCATCGCGGCGGTCGCCGAAGCCGGGTACGCGGATGTCACGGTCGCCGACATCGTCCGCCGGGCGAAGGTTTCGCGCGTCGCGTTCTACACGCACTTCAGGGGCAAGGAGGACTGCTTCCTCGCCGCGACCCGCGAAGGCGGCCAGCTCATGGCCGACCGGGTGGTCGCCGCGACCCGCGCCCTGCCGCCGGGCACCCGGGACGAGGACGTGCTGCGCGCGGCGTACCGGGCGTTCCTTGAGTTCCTCGTGGACGAGCCGGCCTTCGCCCGGGTCTTCTACATCGACATGCCGTGCGCCGGACCGCGGGCGGTCGCCCGGTTCGACGCGGCGGAGCGCCGGTTCGCGGAGATGACCGCCACGTGGCACCGCCGGGCGCGCGCCCGCCGCCCGGACTGGCCCGCCGTGCCCGACGACGCCTACATAGCGCTCGGCGGAGCCATCGCCACGCTAGTGCGGTCCGCCGTGCGGAACGGCCAGACCCACGCGCTGCCCGAGCTGGAAGACACCCTCGTGTCCCTGCACCTCGCCGTCCTCGCCGCCCGCCCCTGGCCGCCCGCCCAGGACTAGATCGCCTGTTAGCGGGCCTGTCGTGGTTGTTCCTTCGCGTCCTTCTCCCCCGCCCGGGGTTCTGGCACGGCGACCTGACCCTCGATCTGCAGGTGCGGCACCACCGGCGCCAGCCAGCGCGGGAGCCACCAGGCATGCGCGCCGAGCAGTGACATGATCGCCGGCACCAGGATCATCCGGACCAGCGACGCGTCGATGAGCACCGCGAACGCCATTCCGATGGCGAGCATCTTCACCGTTGGGTCCGGATTGATCACGAAGCTGGTGAAGACGACGATCATGATGAGGGCCGCGGTCGTGATCACCCGGGCCGTCGCGCCGATCCCGATCGCGACGCTGCGGTGCGCGTCGCCGGTGACCAGCCAGGCCTCATGTACCCGGGAGAGCAGGAAGACCTCGTAGTCCATCGACAGCCCGAACACGATGCAGAACACCAGCATCGGCACGTACGCCGGGATGGGCAGGGTCGACTGGAGGCCGATCGCGCCCTTCCCCCAGCCCCACTCGAAGATCGCGACGATGACACCGTACGCCGCGCCGATCGACAGGATATTGAGGACGGCGGCCTTGATCGCGATCACGACCGACTGGAACGCCGCGGTCAGCAGGAAGAACGAGATCGCGACGACGGCGATGATCAGCCACACCAGGCGGCTGCTGATCTGGTCGGTGAAGTCGACCGCCCCGGCCGTCGTGCCGGTGACGTAGCTGGTCGCGTGCTCCTTCGGGAGCACGTCGTCGCGCAACGTGCTGACCAGGGCGGTGGTCTGAGTCGCCTGCGGCCGGGTGGTCGGGATGACGTTGAAAACCGCGGTGGTGCCAGACGAGTTGACCGACGCGGGGGTGACCGACGCGACGCCGGCGGTCTTTGAGACGTCGGACTGCATCGTGGAGAGCAGTGAGCTGTTCGCGGAGCTTGACTGGTTGGGCAGCTTGACGACGACGGTCAGCGGCCCGTTCACGCCAACGCCGAAGCCCTGGGAGATCAGGTCATACGCCTGTCGGCTGCTGTCTGACGTCGGGTTGGTCCCGTTGTCCGGCTGGCCAAGCGTGATCGAGAACAGCGGGATCGCCAGCACGACGAGCACCGCCACGCTCAGCACCGCCCACGGCCAGGGCCGGTCGCTCACCATCCGCCCCCAGCGGGCGAACGCGCTGTGCTCGTGCTGCTCATGCGTGGCCGCCGCGGTCTGCGCCGCCTGCTTCTGCGCCGTCAGCCCGCCCTTCCGCGCGCGCACCCGGGCGACAAGCGCCCGCACGCTCTCCCGGGCCAGCCCCATGAACGCGGGCACCAGGGTCAGCGCCGAGATCATCGTGACGATGACGACGATCGCCGCGGCCAGCCCTAGCGACCCGACGAAGCCGACCCCCGAGATGTACAGGCCCAGGACGGAGACGGCGACGGTGCTGCCCGCCACCACGATCGCCGCTCCGGACGTGCCCGCGGCGCGCTGGACGGAACGCACCACCTCCATCCCGTTGTCCAGTTGCTCCCTGTGCCGGGCCACGAGGAAGAGCCCGTAGTCCACGGCGACCCCAAGCCCGAGCAGGGTCGCGATGGTCGGCGCGGTGGTCGGGAACGCGACCACGCGGGCGAGCAGCCCGAGCAGCGCGAGCCCGGAGAGGACGCTGAAGATCGCCGCCACCAGCGGGATGCCGGCCGCGATCAGCGAGCCGAACATGATCAGCAGCAGCACGAGCGCTATCGACAGGCCGATGACCTCAGATGTCAGGTCCTGGGTCTGCTGCCCGATCTCGCCGGCTCCGGCGCCGTACTCGACCTGCAGGCCCGCCTTGGTGGCGGGTGCCACCGCGTTGTTCAGCTTGTCCAGGTAGCTGGTGTCGAGCGAGTCCGGGTTGACGTTCCAGCTGACGCTGGCGTACGCGATCGTGCCGTCCTTGGAAACCGCGCCGGTATTGCCCGAGGCGAACGGGCTGACCGCCTTGATGACGTCCGGCAGCTTCGACACGTTGGTGACCGACTGGTTGACCGCCGACTGCTGCGCGTTGACCGTGCCGCTTTTGGCGTGGAAGACGATCTGCCCGCCGTACCCGCCCTGCTGCGGAAAGGTGCTATTCAGTACGTTAAGGCCGGTCGCGGAATCACTGCCGGAGATCGTGTAGTTGTTGACGTACTCGCCGCCGAACGCGTGCTTGGCGCCGAGCAGGGCGCCGAGGACGATCACCCAGGCGATGATGAAAATCCAGTGCCTCCGGGCCGCGACCCCCGCAAGCCTTTCGAGCAATAGATTCACGGCTGTCTGCCCCTCCCGCCGCTGTCCAGGCATCGCGGACAGGAAGCCCCGCTCCTGATCGTCATCCCAGGAGGCGGCGGCCGGATCACCCGCCGCGGGTGATGCGAAGGAAGGAGGGGGCGGTGAGCGGGTGTGCTAGCGCGCGGTCTGGCGCAGCAGGCCGCGCATGGCCTGCCAGACGTCGGGGTGGTTGAGCAGGTCGAAATGATGCATGCCGCTCAGCCAGCGCGCCCGGCCGCGCGGGGCGCCCACGTGCGGTGACCCGAGGTAGAACGCGTGCCGGACATGATCGACCCAGGCGGCGCGGGCTTGCCGGCCGTAGTGGCAGGCGCTGCGGATGACCAGGCCGGCCATGGACGGTCCGCGTCTACCATTGGAGCCCACGCGGCAGGTAACGGCAAGGCCGGGCAACGGCCAGGCCGCGGCCTCGCGCTCCGGGAACTACCCGGCTAATCACCTGCCGTGGCGATGTCAGCGTCAGGCGGCGGGGCGCCGTTCCCCGTCGGCTGACGCGCGTCGTCGAGGATCTGGAAGACTGGGTAGTGCGTAGCGATCTGGCTGAGTTCTTCCAGCGATGGGTCGGCGGTCACGCCGAAGTAGTAGCGGGCCTCGCTGGCTGCAGCTTTGGAGTCAGGCTGCCTGCCTGACCGCTGCAGGTAAGCCCGGATGACGGGAGCCCGCCGCTGCGGCGGCACTTCGACCAGCCGGGCTGCGCGCCGGTGCCTGGGGCCGATCACCACCCGGCCGCCGGCCGCGCGCACGTTGCGGACCCACTCCGACTCGCCTGCGAGGGCCACTAGGTAGTGGCCGCCGGCGCAGTCGGCCCGGACCAGGGTGGTGCGGTGGATCACGCCGGTGTTGCGGCCAGGAACCTCCAGGACGATCACATTGTGCGGGGCCATCCCCGCGGCGACCGCCAGTGGCCCAAGCCATTGCAGGCGCGCGTACATCTCGGGTGGGCGGCGGTAACGGGTCCGGCTGCTGTAGTCGACGGGCCTGAGCAACCCGGCCGCCACCTCCGGCCCGGCGGCCAGCTTGTCCGAGAAAGCACGGACCGCTGCTTGCGTCGCCGTCCCGGTCATGGGCATTCCGTGTCCGGGTGCCAGCACCTGCGGCTCCAGCCCGGCGAGCCGCGCGATGGACTTCGTGGCCGCTGACCAGTCCCAGGTGGAGATCCGCGGCGGGCCGGAGACCTGATGCTGGCCGGGCAGCACCCCCCACAGTGACCTGGCGCTCACGGTCAGCAGGGCATCACCGGTGATCAGCACCCCGTCTGCCGCGCGGAAGTAACTGGCATGGCCAGGCGTGTGCCCAGGCGTGGGAATGCACTGCCAGTCCGGGAGCCCGGGGACGCCCGCGCTCGGGTCGAAAGCAGCCGCGATACGCAGGCATGCCCCGAATTCCCCGGCCGGCAGGAAACGTGCGAAAGGCTCGATGACCCGGCCCATCGGGTCGGTATAGGCCAGCTTGCCGCCCGGCGGCGGCAATTCGTCCGGGTGGACACAGACCGGCACGTTCCAGGCCTGCGCCAGTTCAGCGGCCGAGCCTGCGTGATCGGGGTGCAGATGGGTCAGCAGGATCGCTGCTGGCGGCGTGTTCACCCCGAACACCATCTCGGCGCTGCTCTTGATCAGCGCGCCCTGGTGCGCCCACCCGGCGTCGATCAGCACCCACGACGAGCCGGACCGCACTAGGTAGACGTTGGACTTGCCGGTTCCCCTCACAACCCGGTAGACGCCGGTGGCGACTTCCGCCGGCCGGGTACCAGTCCTCATCGCTGCGCCTCCGCCCCGCATGACCGTTGCCTGGCCGCCCCGCCCGGGCTGGCCTGCCGATACGCTAGACCGCTGACCCGCACCGCTGGCAGGGCCCTACGGCCCTAACCCGGGCCCCGGTAAGCGTGGTCAGCGCCACCCGTCCCCTCCCCGCCCAGGGCGGCGAGGAGCCGTTCGCGATCAGGCTGTTCGACCGTGGGGGCGGCGCCGCGGGTGCGGAGGACCTCCCTGGTCCGGGCGATGACCTCCGGGTCAGAATAGACCTCGCCGGGAGTTGAGATCATGCCCATGACCCGCCAGAACGCCCGGAAGACGACCGGGTCGAACGCCGCGCCCGCGCGCACCTCGTCGAAGCCGACGCGACCGGCCTCGGCGGACGGAGGCTCCGGGGCTGGGTCGCCGAACACGCTATGCCGCAGTTGCGCCAGCCGCGCACCGTCGACGGAGGCCTGCTCGGCGTAGTACGGTGCGACGTGCGCGCTGACGAGCTCGTCGAGCGCGAGCGCCTGCGCCACGGGGTCGCCCGCGTGCTCGCCGAGCACGCTCACCAGGTCCGCGGCGCCGGTGACCGCGAGGGCCAGGCCGCGCGCGAGGGTGGGGTTCGTGGTGCACACGGTGTCGCCGATCGCGTGCAACCCGGTCGCGACAGGAACCCCGTCCACGACGAGGCGGCGCAGCGTGTTGCGCAGTCCGCCCATCACGAAGATCCCGGTCACCGGGTCGAGCACGTCCAGCCAGGCGGCGAGCGCCGGGATGAGGCGGAGCACTTCGGTGAACACGCCGGGATCCCGGAGCGAACGGAACCGGGGATCGGCCGCCAGTGGCGCGATCGCGGCCTGCGCCGCACCGTTATCCGCGGGCCACATGCCGGCCAGGAACTCGTCGAGGGTCGTCACCTGCCGCCGGTGCTGGGAGGCGGGCGGCGTGACGCCGGGCCGGAGGCGGTAGTGGCGGCTGTAGTAGGCCAGGCCGCATTCGGCCCGCCGCACGCTCGTTTCCCTGGCGCCGAGCGGTCGCAGTTCGCGCAGCCAGTCGTCGATGGCGGACCGGCGGCCCGTGGCGTCCACCACGACCTCGGCGCCGAACGTGCCCTCGTCGGTGCGGACTCCCGTCACGCGCGGGGGGTCGCCGCGACGCGCGCCGGGCTCGGCGAGCAGGCCGGTGACCCTGACCCCGGTGCGCAGCGTGACGCCTGGCTCGGCCCGCACGGCCCGGCCGAGCACGAAATCGAGCGTGGATCGCCTGGTCATCAGCTGGACAAGCCGCTCGTCCCCGGGCCGCGGATCCCTGTCCGGCAGCGACGGCGGCATCTGCGTGGGCAGCGGCGCCTCGACGACCCCCGCTCGCAGCAAGTCCGCGTACACGTCGGGCAGCTGCCGCGAGACAAGCTCGCGGCAGCGTGCCATGACGAGGTGGGGGTGCACGATCTGCGGCGCCGCGGCGCGGAAGGCCGCGGCGGCGGCGTCCTCGACGTCCCGCCGCGGCTTCAGGCGGTCACGTTCCAGCACGATAACCTCGTGCCCGGCCCGGGCCAGCAGCAGCGCGGCGAAACAACCCGTCGCCCCGCCCCCGGCGATGACCACCTTCATCCGCGCCCCCTGCGCCCGGCTCGGCTAACACGGCTAAGGCGACCACGCCGGCGCGCGCCTGGCACGCGGCCAGGACGTTGGCGATGATCTGGTGGCCGGACCGGCCGGCGGCGGTGAGGATGGACTCGGGGTGGAACTGGACCGCCCAGCGGCCCGCCGCGTCGTCCTCGATCGCCATCACGACGCTGTCTGGGGTCGCCGCGGTGACGGTGAAGCCGCCCTTCACGGCCGGCTCCTCGGCGTACAGCGAGTGGTAGCGCGCCGCGGTGAACTCCGGCGGCAGCCCGGCGAACAGCGACGTCTCGCCGCGCACCATGATCCGCCCCGGCTTGCCGTGCTGCGGCTCGGGCAGCAGCGACAGCTCCCCGCCGGCGTGCTCCACCATGGCCTGCAGCCCCAGGCAGACGCCGAAGGCGGGCAGCTTCCGCGCGTCGAGCTCGGACAGCAGCTCGTCACAGTCGAAGTCCGACGGGCGGCCCGGCCCCGGCGACAGCACGACGAGATCCGGGGCGATCGAGTCGAGCATCGCCGCGGGGAACCCGGCGCGCAGCGTCGTCACCTCCGCGTCGTGCTGCCGGAAGTAGTCGGCGAGCGTGTGTACGAACGAGTCCTGGTGATCGACGAGCAGCACGCGCAGCGCCGGCGGGGCCGCCTGCGCGGCGGGTGCGGCGCCCGCCGGAGCGGCCGCGGCGAGCTCGGCCTCCTGGAGTGTTTCGATCAGGGCGCGGGCCTTGACGTGGGTCTCGCGCTCCTCGGACTCGGGGTCGGAGTCGTACAACAGCGTCGCCCCCGCCCGGACGGCGGCGACGCCATCCCTGATGTGCGCGGTACGCAGCGTGAGGCCCGTGTTCATCGACCCGTCGAAGCCGATCTTGCCGACGGCGCCGCCGTACCAGCGGCGCGGCGCGGCCTCGTTGTCCTCGATGAACTGCATCGCCCAGGTCTTCGGCGCGCCGGTGACGGTGACCGCCCACATGTGCGTGAGGAACGCGTCGAGCGCGTCGAACCCGGGCCGCAGCCGCCCCTCGACGTGGTCGACCGTGTGGATCAGCCGGCTGTACATCTCGATCTGCCGTCGCCCGATCACCTTGACCGTGCCGGGCACGCAGACCCGCGACTTGTCGTTGCGGTCGACGTCGGTGCACATCGTCAGCTCGGACTCCTCCTTCGCCGAGCCGAGCAGCCGCGCGATGTTGACCGCGTCCTCCAGCGGGTCCGCGCCGCGCGCGATCGTCCCGGAGATCGGGCAGGTCTCCACCCGGTCCCCGCTGACCCGCACGTACATCTCGGGCGACGCGCCGACCAGGTACTCACTTTCGCCGTTCTCCCCCGCACCGAGGTTGAACAGGAACTCGAACGGGGCCGGATTTCGCTCGCGCAGCCGTTCGTAGAAGGCCGATGGCGATGAGCACCGCTCGTAGAAGACGTGACCCGGCACGACCTCGAAGAGGTCACCGCGCTTGAAGCTCTCCTTGGCCCGCTCGACCATCGCCGCGTACCGGCCCGCGACGGGCTGAGCAGGAAGATCATCATCCCGAACGAACCGTGGTGCCCGCGGCGTGTCCGCCGTCTCCCTCGGCAGGCCGGCCGTGGTCAGGGCGGCGACCGTGAACTCGTAGGAGTACCTGAC
>Ga0187812_1000076_pt1 | contig 34606 bp, 30 predicted proteins | sample NC_S_2_FD_130582 | JGI IMG/M metagenome (GOLD analysis project Ga0187812, IMG submission 130582) | Wetland sediment microbial communities from Neuse River Estuary, North Carolina, USA - ASW-S_2 | ecosystem: Environmental > Aquatic > Freshwater > Wetlands > Sediment | place: USA: North Carolina...
CGATAGCCGCTACTGGGGCTTCGTTCCCGACAACTTGATTGTCGGCAAAGCTATTATGATATACTGGTCGCAATACAAATCAAATACTTCAGCGGGTTTGTTTGGTTTTATTAACCAGATTAGATTTAAAAGAATTTTCTCTGTAATTCATTAGTGCCTTCAATTTTGATTTTTTACTTTTATTTTTAACATATATATTTCAACAGAATCGCAATAAATATTCATAATTTCAGATAAGAGATCAATGAAAAAAATTATTTCCCTCTACTTACTTTTTGTTTCAGTTTTTTTATTTCCTCAGAATAAATATCTGATATATTTTAAAGATAAAGCTATTCCAATGGGTAAAGCATTGGATAAAAATAACATGATATATCAACAGGCTCTACAATCGCTTTCTGTAAGGTGTATCAAAAGGCGTGAAAAGGTAATGGGAAATAATATACTCACTTTCGAAGATATCCCGGTTAAATCAGATTATGTGAATGCAATTGAAAATCTCGGCGTGAAGATAGAAAATAAATTAAATTGGTTTAACGCTGTTTCGGCTTATCTGACTGATGAACAGGTGACAAAAATTTCGTCTCTTCCTTTTGTTGAAAAGGTTAATCAAGTAAGAGTAATAAAGTTCTCAAAGCGGAATCCGCTGGAAAAAATTACGCTTCAAAAAACTTCCAACAATTCAGCGGATACATTATATGGACCATCGTATACCGAAATGAACTTATCCGATATCCCTGTCGTGCAAGCAAAAGGAATTACTGGCAAAGGCGTAGTTATAGGAATTCTTGATGACGGATTTAAGTGGCAACAGCATGAGTCCCTTGTTAATCAAAATGTTCTCGCCGAATATAATTTTGTTTTCCATGATACATCCACAGCTCCGCAGCCTGGCGATATACCGTCATCGGGAAATCATGGGACTTATGTATTTTCGTTAATAGGCGGATACAAGCCTGGAGAAATAATTGGTGTTGCACACGATGCAAAATTCATTCTTGCTAAAACCGAAGACGACCGCAGCGAAAGCCATATTGAAGAAGATAATTACGCGGCAGCGCTTGAATGGATGGAAGGTTTGGGAGTTGATATTACTACAAGTTCTCTCGGATACAGTATTTTTGACGACACAACTTATTCATATACCTACAAAGATATGGATGGTAAAACAACAATATGCGCTAAAGCCGTCGAACTCGCTTTTCAAAGAGGAGTGGTGACTGTTTCTGCAGCTGGAAACGACGGGGAAAATTCGTGGTATTATATTGAAACTCCGGGAGACGGAACTCATGTTTTAACTATTGGTGCAGTTGATTCAACAAATACATTAGCGGCATTCAGTTCGCATGGACCTACTTATGATGGAAGAATTAAGCCTGACTTGGTTGCAATGGGTTCAAATAATTTTGGGGCATCGGTAGCAAATGGATTCAGCGCATACGGTAATGGCAACGGTACATCCTTTGCCACGCCGATTTCAGCGGGTGTCGCGGCTCTGCTGCTTTCTGCTTATCCTGATTTAACTAATTTCCAGGTAAGAGATATTCTTAGAGAGACGGCTGACAATCATTCCACACCAAATAACAATATTGGTTATGGATTGGTCTCTGCAGAGAAAGCAATAGCATATCCAAATCTCTATTATGATTCTACAAATAACCAGTACACGCTTACTAAAATATTTTTTGCAAACAATGGAGTAAAATCACAAACGGCAACACTGCATTATTCAGTAAGTTCATCTAACTTTAGTAACGTGGCATTAAGCTTTGACGGCACATTAAAATATTCATATGTGCTTCCGCAAATCCCGATTGGGGAACCGGTCGAATTTTATTATTCATACCAGGATACTTTAGGTAACTCATTTCACGAACCTGCTGCCGGTTATTACGAATTTAATTCAGGCAATAATATGCTTAACCTAATAGATGACACTGCAACTCCCGTTTTACAAAATGTACTTGGTAACAATTTTCCTAACCCATATAACCCGTACAACTCACAATATTCAGAAACAAAAATTCCTTTTAGCTCTGACGCTGTTCAAAATGCAAAGTTGGTCATCATAAATAGTCTTGGACAATTGGTAAGAGTTTTGTTTGACGGGCAGGCAAGCCAAGGTTTAAATACCATCGCCTGGGACGGCAGATTATCAAATGGGAAAATTGCTGCAAGCGGTGTTTATTTTGATTTACTAACGCTCGGTTCGAAAAACTACAGCGGTAAATTAATTTTATTAAAATAGAATTTATTAAGTTTTACAAGAATTTTAATGCAGGATTACCATGAGTAAAATATTGTTTCCATCTCAACTAGAATATTTGTTACAGATTCAGCCGGAAACAGATCCGCTGATTCTTGAACTTGAGGATTTTGCCGCCAAAAATAATGTGCCAATATTATCTAAAGACTCTGCAAAATTTTTAGAGCTATTAATTTCTATTAATCAGCCGAAACGAGTTTTAGAACTCGGAACAGCTATTGCTTATTCTTCAATTAGAATCGCAAAAAATCTTGGTAGAAAAGGAGTCGTCCACACAATTGAAAAAAGCGAAGACAACATTAAGCTTGCAAAAGAAAATATTTCTAAAGCCGGGCTAGGAAATAAAATAATTTTGTTTGAAGGAAACGCTTTCGATATAATGCCCAAGCTCGATAAGAAATATGACTTCATTTTCCTTGATGCAGACAAAGCTGACTATAAACGGCTATTTGATTATAGCATGATTTTACTAAAAAGAGATGGGATAATTTTTGTCGACAATTTGCTTTGGAAAGGTTACACCGCATCTTCAAAAGTACCATCCGAGTACCGTATTTCAACAAAGATCATTCGTGAGTTTAACAAAATCTTTACCGCTCAGAAGAATTTGAATACTACAATTTTACCTGTTGGCGACGGTATCGGTTTAGGAATTAAATTATAATTTTTTATGGACACCAAAGAGTTTGACAAACCCGAAGATTTCGTTAACAGTGTAGAAATTTTTTCAAAGAAGAAGCTCAAACACAAAATTGAACTTTTGAGAATTTATGAAAGCGCTATTCAGTCGCATAATGAAAAATTATTTGAGGAATTAGCTTTCACCGCGAAATATGTTCTTGGTTTACTGCGTATAGTTAGGAACTACTCGGACAATTCCGAAATAACGAATATCGAGGAAATCAAAAAGGATTTTTCCGACAATATGCAAAAGTCCATTGGGCAAATAAAGAAAATTGTTCAAAGCTCCGACGAGGATTTTAAAAAATATCTCGACGAAAATTTTTTTGAGTTAAGTCAGCAAGGTTTTTTAAATTTAACCGAGCTGCTATCTGACCTTGAGTGGGCAAAAATATTTCTCAACAACCGGAAGAGAAGTTGATTAGCTATTTAATATCCATTTATTAAGCGCGTTAAGCATGCTGGACATCGCGTTAATCAAAGTTTCATGCTGCGATTCATCTATGTGCGCCAATATCTCTTTATGAACATCAACATAAGATTTGTTTAGCTGTCCGACAATATCTTCACCCTTCTGGGACAAAGTCAATCTCATATTTCTGCGGTCATTTTTATCCATATCACGGATTACATAATTTTTTTCAACAAGTCCATCTATAATTCTTGTTAGGCGGCTGGGGCTCAAGCTCATTTTGTCTGCTAAAGTTTTATTGTTTAAATTTTCGTTAGTTCCGAAAAGTCTCAGGCATCTAAATTCAACCTGAGTGAGATCATAACTTCCAGCTAATCTGTATTCTTTCTCCTGGCAGCTGCCAAGCAAGCTGAAAGTTAAATCTGCTAATTTATTTGCAGTCGATGTGGAGTTATTTTTCATATTCCTTCCTTTTAATAAATTCGTTTATTAAACTTCGTCAAAGTTTGGAATTAAATCAAGCTAACCTTCGCTTATAATAAATAAACTTCATCGTCAAGCTTAGCATGGTTTTTCCCTTTTAGCAATTCGTTTATTTCTAAAAGCAGCTTATTAACCAAATGTGTTTCACAATAAAAATTATAGCTAACATTATCATCAAAAAAAGTTTTATCTAATACAACATCGTATGAAGCAAGTATTTTGTTTATTTGATTTATTAACTGGTAATCAGTACTAAAGGAAATTTTTCTATAAGGCTTCTTAACAATAATCTGCGCGGTTTCAATTGTTTGAAGAGCGGTGTTATAATAGGCTTTACCAAGCGGACCGACGCCAAGCTTTGTACCGCCAAAATATCTTACCACAACAATTAAAACATTAGAAAGCTCAAAATGAGTAATAGCGTTTAGAATCCTAATTCCAGCCGTACCGGTTGGTTCGCCATCGTCATGATATTTGATTTTTTGTCCGGATAATTTTGCGGCGTAACAATAATGTGTCGCATCAAAATATTTTTTTTTGAGTCTTGAAAGATGTTCATTCACCTCTTCAAAAGATTTTACCGGGAAGGAAAAACCGAGGAAAACCGACCCTTTCTCTTTATATTTTATTTCTGATTCGGAAGAAATTGTTTTTATTTTAGTGATCTCGTTCATGTTGGCGCAAATGATTAACAGGTGCAGTCCTATTTAAATTGATTTTCAAACATTGTATAAGTAAAATAACAATTTAAAAATTAAATTTTAAAGCGCAATTGGAAAAAGAAACAATAATTATAAAAGGCGCCAGAGAGCATAACTTAAAAAATATTGATCTTGAAATTCCGCGGGACTCCTTTACGGTAATTACAGGTCTTTCCGGTTCCGGCAAATCTTCTCTGGCTTTTGATACAATATATGCTGAAGGACAACGCAGGTATATTGAATCGCTTTCGGCATACGCGCGGCAATTCCTCGATATGCTTGAAAAGCCTGAAGTAGATTTGATCGAAGGATTAAGCCCGGCAATTTCCATCGAACAAAAATCGACATCGGGAAATCCGCGCTCAACCGTTGGAACTGTAACCGAAATCTATGATTATTTAAGATTACTTTATGCGAGACTTGGAACTCCACACTGCTACAATTGCGGGAAACCGGTTACCAAACAATCTTCATCTCAAATTATAGATTCAATTTTAACTTCGCTTAAAGGGAAAAAAATTTCTATTCTTGCCCCTGTTATCCGCGGAAGGAAGGGACATTACCGAGAACTGTTTGAAGAATTTTTGTCCGATGGATTTTTACGAGTTAGAGTCGACGGAGAAGTTCGTGAGATAACAAAAGGTTTTCACGTTGATAGATATAAAATTCATAACATCGAAATATTAGTTGATAAATTAACCGCAAATGAAAGTTCCAGGACGAGACTTACAGAATCGATCGACGTAGGACTTAATTACGGCAACGGAATGGTGATCATCAATGATTCATCCGAAGACCATGTTTACAGCAGGCATTTAGCCTGTCTCGACTGCGGCATAAGCTTCCGCGAGCTTGCGCCAAATTCATTTTCTTTTAATTCCCCTTACGGTTCATGCCCCGATTGTGAAGGGCTTGGAGAAAAAAAGGAATTGGATTTAAACTTAATCATACCGGATTGGGATAAATCTATAAATGAGGAAGGTCTGGCTGCACTCGGTAAACCACGGCAAATATGGTTCTTCAATCAGTTAGAAGTTGTTGCAGAAAAATTTGGTTTTACCTTTGACACAAAATTAAAAGACCTTACCGAAGTGCAAAAAAATATTTTGCTCTACGGAAGCCCTGAGAAAATTTCTTTTTCTTATTCGTATGGAAACAGCAAGCCGGTAACTTATTTTCACAGGTTTGCAGGCTTATTTAATTATTTGAAAAACTATTACGCCACCACCAGCTCCAATAATATTCGCGAATGGGTAGAATCATATATGAACACAGTGGCATGCCAAACTTGCGGAGGCGGCAGATTAAAGAAAGAATCTCTATCCGTAAAATTTCAAGAGAAAAATATTAGCGAGGTTACTTCACTATCAATAAAAAAAACTGAAGAGTTTTTTAGCAAACTAAAAATAACCGGACGCGATTCCATTGTTGCGAAACCAATTTTAAAAGAAATTACGGAACGGCTACACTTTTTGTTGAATGTCGGGCTGGATTATCTAACTCTGAATCGTTCGGCAAGAACTTTATCCGGAGGAGAATCTCAAAGAATAAGGCTTGCAACACAAATCGGTTCGCAGCTTGCCGGCGTGCTTTATGTTCTTGATGAACCTAGCATCGGTCTGCATCAGAGCGATAACATAAAGCTTATAAATTCTCTTAAACATTTGAGAGACATAGGCAACACCGTAATTGTTGTTGAGCACGATAGAGAAACTATCGAAAGCTCCGACTACATGATCGACCTTGGTCCGGGAGCTGGTGAACACGGCGGAGAGGTTTGCCTTGCCGGCAATACCAAAGCACTTGTTGAGTCACTGGATGGAATAAATTCGTTAACACTTTCTTATCTCACAAACAAAACGCAAATTAAAATTCCTTCCGAACGAAGAAAAGGAAATGGAAATTTTATAGAGCTAAAAGGAGCTACGGGAAATAATTTAAAAAAAGTTAATATTAAGATTCCTCTTGGAACATTAACTTTAATCACTGGAGTCAGCGGTTCCGGCAAATCATCGCTGGTAAATGAAACTCTTGTTAAAATTTTAATGAACAAAATTTATAATTCCAAAATGGTTCCGCTGCCTTACAATTCAATAACCGGTTTAGAAAATATCGATAAGATAATTGAGATTGATCAATCGCCGATTGGCAGAACCCCGCGCTCAAATCCGGCAACGTACACAGGTCTATTTACATTTATAAGGGATTTATACTCACAGCTTCCGGAATCAAAAATGCGCGGCTACAGCACCGGCAGATTCAGCTTTAATGTTGAAGGCGGAAGATGCGAGGAATGCGGAGGTGACGGCTTAAAAAAAATCGAGATGAATTTTTTGCCTGATGTTTATGTGGAATGCGAATCATGCCGCGGCAGAAGATACAACCGGGAAACTCTCGAGGTTTTGTATAAAACAAAATCTATCGCCGATGTTCTGGAAATGCGTGTAAGTGAAGCCTTGGACTTCTTTGAAGACCTGCCGAGAATAAAAAGAAAAATTAAAGCCATAAACGATGTCGGGCTTGGTTATATCAAATTAGGGCAGCAAGCAACAACACTTTCCGGCGGCGAAGCTCAAAGAGTAAAGCTTGCAACTGAGCTTAGCAAAGTTAGCACAGGAAAAACTCTTTACATTTTAGATGAACCTACGACAGGACTGCATTTCGAGGACGTAAATATTTTGTTGAATGTCTTGAACAAACTTGTAGATAAAGGCAATACGGTCGTGGTGGTCGAACATAATCTTGATGTTATTAAAACAGCCGACTGGATAATAGATTTAGGTCCCGGCGGCGGTGACGAAGGCGGAAGAATAATTGCCGAAGGTACGCCGGAGCAAATTATTAAGAATAAAAAAAGTCTAACCGGCGAATTTTTAGCAAAAGAATTTCGCAGCTAAGCTGAAATCTTTCTCAACAAAAATTAATTGTCGAAAAAAATTTCAGCAAGATGCAAATTAAATCTTACTTCGTTTCTTTTAATTTTTGAATCATTAACCCGGCATAAGCATTTTGAGGATTAAGCTTGTATGCAATTTCAAAATTCTTAAGAGCTAATTCTTTGTCGCCGTTAAGGAAATAAGATTCTGCCAAGCTGTTGAATGCGTTTGAAGAGTTGGGATATGTGCCGGCGTTTATTTTAAATATTTCAATTGCCTGCTTCACCATTTTCGCAGACATTAAACGCAAACCAAGATTGTTTAGCTCGCCTTCTTTGAAATTAAACTGTCCCTGCTTTGTTTGATATAAATAATGATATTGGCTGATGGCTGAATCAATACCTTTGTCAAAAATCGTTTCGAGTAAAGTGTCAGCAATGGAAGGCTTAGGAGTTGTAACGCTAAGAAGTTCTACATCAAAAATAAGAGTTGCGTTAGGAGGAATTACATTGCCCGCACCTCTTTCTCCATAACCGAGCTGCGGAGGAATAATTAATCTAAACTTATCTCCGACGTGCATTAAAGCTACGCCCTCGTCCCAGCCTCTAATTACTTTTCCTTCACCTAAAGTGAAATCAAAAGGAACACCTCTTTTAACTGACGAATCAAAAATGTTTCCGTCCGTTAGATAGCCTGTATAATTCACTTCAACTTCTTTTCCGGCTTCTGCTTGTTCGCCGGTTCCTTTTGTTATGACAATATATTTTAGTCCGCTTGCGGTAGTCATTGTGTCTTTTGCTGCGGTTGAATCCTGCGCATAAGTGCAGAATGTAAAAACAACCGCTGATAAAATAAATCCTAAAAACGTCTTCAATCCTATACCTTTCGAATAATTTTTTGGTTTGGTAAAATTAACGGCACAAAGATACTTAAATACTTTCGATAGTTTCAAAGTAAAAAAGAGAATTACTGTAAGTTAAATGATTTTATCAGTAAGGTTAAAACATTTTTTGAAATCTTCCGTCTAAATTGTCATTCATGCATTATATTTAGCGTGAAAAATTTTTCTAAAAAAACAGGCAGGTAAATAGTGAATAATTCAACTAAATTCAATAAGTTAGTCCCGTCTTTTAATAAATTAATTCTAATTTAGGTAAAACTTATGAGCATAAAATCCGTTTACAGATCAATCGCCACTATTGTTTTTCTAATTACTGCAGTAATATTGTTTATGACGGTTCAACCTTCGGTATCCTTTTGGGATCCCGGAGAAATTTCGGCGGCATCATACTCGTTGCAAGTTCCACATCCGCCTGGAGGTCCTCTATGGCTTATCATCGGGCGTTTCTTTTCGATGATTCCATTTGCACATAATATCGGCTTTAGAATAAACACTGTTTCAGTGCTCGCAGGAGCTTTTTCAGTGCTTTTACTTTTTTTGTCAGCTGTAAAAGTTATTGAAGGTTACCGGGGAAAAAATTATAAAAATATCCCGGACGCACTGGTAACATACATCTCGGCAGCAATTGGTGCTTTAGCTTTTGCATTCTGCGATACTTTCTGGTTCAATGCAGTCGAGTCAAATTATTTTGCAGTTAGTACACTTCTGTTTTCACTGGTTATCTGGTTGATGATGGATTGGTATGAAAAAGCCGAAGTTAAGACAAACGAAAAATATATCATTTTGATGGCTTATCTAATCGGGCTTTCCACCGGTGTTCATTTGATGAGCGTTCTCGCTATACTAACGTTTATCAGCGTAGTAGTGATGAGAAAATATGTAACAGATGATGAGATGTATAAAAAGTCGGCTTATATATTTTTAATTCACGTAGGAATCTTACTTGTGTTTGCCATCGGGTTATGGGCTTCACAGACGAGTTCAACTCCGCCTTCGGCAGATGAATATCATGCATTTGATTCCAAGTTTAAATGGATAATGCTCGGTATTTCGGCAATCTATATGGGCGCATTATGGAAGAAAATATTTAATAGGAACTCATTCTATGTTCCAATTATGATCGGCGGAATTATCTTGGGCATTGCATACCCAGGCATTGTGAAGGGTTTTCCTGCGTTGCTTCTTGCATTAGGCGGTCCGGATGTCGGAACAAACCTGTTAATCTTAGTTATAATTTTAGCAGTATTAATTTATCTTACATTTTGGTCGGTTAAGAAGAATAAGCAGATCCTTCATATCGCATCTTTAAGTCTGTTGTTCACATTGCTCGGGTTTACAACCTATGCGATGATTATTATACGATCTAACCAGGATACGCCGATGAACGAAAATTCACCGGACAATTTTAAAAAATTAATGTATTACCTCGATCGTGAACAATACGGCGACTTCCCTATTTTCGATAGAAGATTTTCGCAAGAACCCAACCAGCAAGGTATTTATACTAATTATACCAGTGACTTAGATTTTATGTGGCGATATCAAATTAACCACATGTTCAACAGGTATTTTCTCTGGAATTTCGCCGGGAAAGTTTCTACCGATCAAGATGCGGGAGTAAATTGGAATCAGTTGTATGGTATTCCGCTGCTGATTGGACTGCTTGGTCTTTATTTTCATTTCAAAAAAGATTGGAAGATGGCTTCTGCCTGGCTGATCTTGTTCATTATTATGGGGTATTTAATTGCATTTTACCAGAACCAGCAGGAACCTCAGCCGCGCGATAGGTTTTACTTTTACCCGGCTGCGTTCTTTGTCTTTGCCACTTGGATAGCAATTGGTGTTAGAGAAATTGCCGGATTGATTTCTGAAAAAATTAAAAATCCTTCCACAGCAAGAACTGCTGTATTTGCATGCTTAGGTTTATCGCTGCTTTTAATTCCGGGAAACATGCTCCGTACTAATTATTTCAGCCATGACCGTTCACGTAACTGGCTGCCATGGGATTTTTCATACAACCTTCTCCAAAGCTGCAAACCAAATGCAATCTTATTTACTAACGGAGATAATGATACTTTTCCTCTTTGGTATCTTCAAGATGTTGAAGGTGTCCGCAGGGACATTAGAGTTGTTTGCTTAAGCCTTGCAAATACGGACTGGTATGTTGAACAACTAAAAAACAACACTCCATACGGGGCTTTAAAAGTAAAATTCAGCTTGAGCGATCAGGATATAAAAGCATTGCAGCCTGTTCAATGGGAACCTCAATTAGTTACAATACCTGTTTCTCAAGAAGCTATTAAAGAATTCGACGTAACGGATACTTCCGTGACCCATAACGGAAAAATTTCTTTCATGATGAATAATACTCTTCAATTCGGGGATGTTAAAGCAATCAGGATACAGGATATTGTTGTACGCGATATTGTTGAAAACAATACATGGGATCGACCGATTTACTTTGCTTCAACATGTTCACAGGATTGTTTTATAGGAATGGATAATTATCTTCAGATGCAGGGACTGGCTTCACAACTTGTACCTGAAAGAATGGTAGGCGCAAACGATGTGAACGCCGATATAACCGCTAAAGATTTGTTTGATATAAATCCGTCATACTCAAAAACTTATTCTAATGGCTTTAAGTTTAGAGGCATAAATGATAAGACTGTTTTCTTCGATCAAACTGAAACAAGGCTGATCCAGAATTACAGGAACATTTATATCCGTCTCGCATATTATTATTTAAATGTAGAAAAAAATGATGATATGTGCGTAAAAACTTTAGACAAAATGGAACAAGTTATTCCACGGTCTGTTGTGGATATAGATTACAGATTCTTGTATGATATAGGAAATCTTTATTATGCTGCAGGCGCCATGGATAAATACAAAGACATTGCCGCGGATGTGGAGAAAGAAGCATCAAAGCATCTTGATGTAACCGCTAATGATTTGCAATCGCCTTATAACGCGTATAGCATTCTTGAAAGGACGTACATGAACTTGAAAGAATACGACAAAGCAATCAGCATACTTGAGAAGCTGCAAATTTATTTCCCAAATGCAGGCGGAATAAAATCTGAGATCCAGCAAATCCAGCAGATGAAGAACGCTAATCAAATTAGTAAAGATTCACTAAAATAATTCAACTAACCGGGTTGCCGATATTATTTCAGCGACCCGGTTTTTTAATACAAATTATTGTATTAAATAAAACCAGTTTACAAGTATGGTTAATATTAAAGATATAAGAACAATTGAGGAATGGGAGAAGATCAAGTCTGAGGCTTCGAGAAAAAATGAATTGATTATTTTTAAGTACAGCCCTTATTGTTCTATCAGCGCTAATGTAGAAGAAGACTTTAATAATTGGGCAAAAGATTTACCTGTAGAATCGGAAATTAATTGCGTAAAAGTAAATGTAATTTCTGAAAGACCGATAAGCCAGTTGATCGCAAAAGATTTAGGAGTTGTACACCAGTCGCCACAGGTAATTTGGCTTGATAAAAATTTCAATGTAAAGTGGAATGCGAGCCACTATCAAATAACTCAAAAGAAATTATCATCCTGCCTTTAATATCTTTCTAAAAAAATCATTTCCACAAAACAGCTTTGAGATTGATTATCCTAACGGAACTTTTAATTATAGTTATCGTCTAAAAAAATTCTTACTAACAAACTTTTAGAAAATTATAATTCATTTTTAGGATTTTCCTTTATGAGCATTGTTGTAGAAAACCTTTCAAAAAGTTACGGCGGACAAAAAGCCGTGGATAATATTTCATTTCAAGTAAACACGGGAGAAATACTTGGCTTTCTAGGACCAAACGGCGCAGGCAAAACAACAACAATGAAGATTATAACATCTTTCATGGCACCTTCGAGCGGCGACGTAAAGATAAACGGACTTTCAATTCAAACCGAAAAAGAAAATATTAAGAAAAAAATCGGATACCTGCCGGAAAATAATCCGCTTTATTACGATATGCCAGTGCTTGAATATTTAGGTTTTACTGCCGCTCTTCAAGGCGTGGTTAAAAATAAAATAAATGATAAAATTGCGCAGATGGTTTTCATTTGCGGATTGGATGAAGAAAAGCATAAAAAGATAGGTGAACTCTCCAAAGGTTACCGTCAGCGTGTGGGGCTTGCCCAAGCTATGATCCACAATCCGGAAATATTAATATTAGATGAGCCAACAACCGGGCTTGATCCAAACCAGATAATTGAAATAAGGAAATTGATTCGGCGAATTGGGAAAGAGAAAACGGTAATCTTAAGTACTCACATTCTTCCTGAAGTTGAGGCAACATGTGATAGAATCTTAATCATCAATAAAGGAAAAATTGTGGCTGATGGAACGCCGGAAACTTTGCGTAAGCAAGCTCAAAATAACGAGGTCTTAAAAATAAGTATAAGCGAAGCAAGCGGCTTAGATGAAGTTATATATTCGCTTCAAAATTTAGAATCAGTTAATATGGTCGATCCGTTAATAGATGCAGACACTACATTAATGGTTCAAAGTAAAGCGGGATTTTCGTCCAGAAAAAACATTTTCCAACTATGCGTTGATAAACATTGGGTTCTGACCGAAATGACACCGATTGAAACTAAACTTGAAGATATATTTAAAGAATTAACTACAAATTAATATGAATAAAATTTGGATAATTGCTGCCCGTGAATTAAAAACGTTTTTCGACTCCTTAACGGCATACATTTTATTAATTTCTTTTTTAGGAATAAGCGGTTTCTTCACGTGGTTATTTGGCTCCGATATTTTCTATATCGGACAGGCCTCGCTCGAACCATTTTTTGCTGTTGCTTACTGGACACTTTTCTTTTTCACACCGGCATTAACTATGCGAATGCTTGCTGAAGAAAATAAGACCGGCACAATAGAATTATTATTAACCAAATCCGTTACCGACTGGCAGGTGCTTCTCGGTAAATTTTTAGCATGCTTAATGCTCATTGGAATTGCGCTTGCACTAACACTTCCCTACTATTTTACCGTATGGTCGATCGGTCCTATTGACCACGGTGCAGTATGGTGTGGCTATCTCGGACTTTTGTTAATGAGTTCTGCTTACATAAGCATTGGTTTATTCGCGTCGAGTATTACAAGTAATCAGATAGTTGCATTTCTTCTTTCATTATTTATAGGATTATTCTTTCTAATAATCTTCAGCGTACTTTCCTCAAGTTTCACGGGATTTGGGGGAGAACTTTTTGACTATTTAAGTTTGCAGTCGCACTTTGATTCAATTTCGCGCGGAGTAGTTGATTCAAAAGATATAATTTATTTTCTCAGCATTTCATTCTTCGGATTAATTTTAGCAGAAACAGCATTGGCAAAAAGAAACATTGTAGATTAAAATATGCTTACCAAGAAAAAAATAATTACATCCATAATTTTTATTTTCGGAATTCTTTTACTAGTTAATATTATCGCCGAACGTTTTTTTATAAGGCTTGATTTTTCAGCCGGGCATCAATATACCTTAAGCAAGGCTACTAAGGATATACTTCATACACTTGATAAACCGGTCACTGTAACTGCATACTTTTCAGAAAATCTTCCGCCGGATATTGAACAAGTTAGAAAAGATTTTCTCGACCTTCTTGTTGAATACGCGAGCGTATCAAATGGGAATGTTGTTTATCAATTTATCGACCCAAATAAAAACCAAAAAACAGAAATGAAAGCTCAGGAAGCAGGCATACAGCCGCTCGTAATAAACGTTAGAGACCGGGATCAAATGAAACAACAGCGGGCTTATCTCGGTGCGGTACTGCAATACGGAAGTAAAACGGAAAAAATCCCTTTTATTCAACCAGGCTCAGCCATGGAATATGCGCTTTCATCGACAATAAAAAAATTAACACTTACTAACAAAACCCAGATAGCTTTTTTACAGGGCAACGGTGAACCACCTCTCTCGAATATGCCGCAATTAAGCGAACAGCTTTCAATAATGTACGATGTTAACACCGTAAAATTAAATGACAGTTCAGGCATACCGACTAATTACAAAACTCTCGCTATAATTGCGCCGTCAGATACAATTCCTCCCGTATATCTAAAACAACTCGACGATTTCCTTTCAAGAGGAGGAAGAATTTTGATTGCTCTAAACCGTGTCAGCGGAAATTTATCTAATGCGATGGGAGAATCATTATACACCGGCTTAAGTAGGTGGCTGGAAACAAAAGGAATTGATGTACAAAATAATTTTATTGTTGATGCTAATTGCGGAAGCGTAATGGTAAGACAGCAGCAGGGGATTTTTATTATGAATACGCCTGTTAAGTTTCCCTATCTACCAATCATTTCAAACTTTGCTGATCATCCAATTACCAAAGGAATAACTTCCGTTATGATGCCCTTTGTTAGTCCGGTAAAATTTAATACAATGGACAGCGCAATACATTATACAACGCTGGCAACAACATCTGAAAAATCGGGCGTTCAAACTCCGCCGATATATTTTAATGTTGCGAAAGAATGGAATAAAAACGACTTCCCGATTTCATCAATACCGGTTGCAGTCGCAGCGGAAGGAAAGTTTGTAAATAATATATTTTCTAAAATAGTTGTATTCGGAAGCGGCAATTTTGCTGTTAACGGCGCCGGGCAAAGTGCCCAGCAATTGAGTAAAGACAACGTCAATCTTATGGCTAATGCAATAGACTGGCTTTCTGATGATACCGGACTGATTGATCTGCGGACAAAAGGTGTAACATCACGACCATTAAATCCTAATCTTGAAGATGGCACTAAAACATTGCTCAAATATTTAAATTTCCTTTTCCCGATTTTATTAATATTAGGATACGGTATCTTCAGATATAAGTTCAGACAATCTCTTCGCAATAAATGGATGAATGAGAAATATGTTCAATAAATTTTCAACAAAATCATTAATAATTACTTTTGCAGTTTTATTAATAGTTGTAACTCTATTTTTAATTAAAGACAGCATACAAGGTGAAAGATCTTTTCCTTCAAATATTGTTTCTATTGATACGGCTAAGGTGACAGCCATTTACCTTTATCCTAAATCAATAAATCACAACAAGGTTAAAATATATAAAGAAGGAAATGTGTGGAAAGTTTTATTAACAAATAATAAATCAGCAATAGTACCTAATATTAAAGCTCAGCACTTACTTTCTCAAATCTTGTCAATTAAGCCCACTAGCGTTGCTGCCGAAAGTGCAGACAAATGGAAAGATTTTAACGTTGATACTTCAGGAACAAGGGTAGAGGTTTTTGACGGATCTGATAATGTTTTAGATTTTACTATCGGGAAGTTTGCATACAGACAGCCGCAAAGTATGTCTACATATATTCGAGTTGGCAACGATAAAAACGTCTATTTAACAGATGGATTTCTTGATTTAACTTTTAATCACGGCGCAGATTATTTTAGAGACAATACTTTAATTAATGACGATTATAATAACTGGAACAAAGTTACTTTCACATACCCGGCAGATAGTTCCTTCCAGTTAATTAAGAAAAATAATCTATGGTTTATAAATAATAGGCAGACTGATTCTGCCGTTGTGGTAAATTACCTACGCTCCATTTCTAATCTTTCTCAATATTTTTATGTTGACAACCCAGCTCCACAACAACTAATGAAAGCAAAATTCACTCTTTCAATTCAATCTTCTGCACTCGGATTGATAAATGTTTACGCATACGGGGATACATCCGATTGTATAATTAACTCATCTCAAAACCCGGATTCCTACTTTGACGGCGAGAAAGAAAATTTTTGGAAACGTGTCTTTGTAGGCAAAGAACATTTCATTTCAAAGAAGTAACAGAAGGAATAATTTCTTACATTAAAAGAATATTTTTTTATGATTTTTATCAGTCATAATAAAATATTTCCATCCATATAATTAATCAGCCGCTCCTAACTTTAATGTAATCAATCAAGAGACAGCTAAGTCTAACTTATTGAGAACAAAAAAATAATTTATCCAAGGAGAAAGAAATGAGACACAAATTATATACTTCGTTAGTCATATTGGCGGCAGCAATGATTTTATTATCGACAAAATCAATAGCCCAAAACTTAAATCATAATTTTGGTTTTAGCTTTTCATCAATAGCAGTAAGCAATTTGATAAACGGCATTAACTCATCTAATGCCGGGCTCAGTAAAAGCTCGATCTATTTTGCAGGATTATATAAAGTCCATGAAGCCTCGAGCACACTTGTAAAAATACTTACTGACCGGACAAGAGACAGATGGATAAGAGTTTATGCAGCGCTTTCTTTATATAACATCGGAGAGACCGGCGCATATAATGAAATACAAAAGTTAGCAGCAAATGAAGATGACTTAAAAGTAAGAAACATCTGCGCTGCTATTTACGCCGAATATCTTAACCGTTTGCAGGCTTCTTCCAATTAGCTGTAAGAAAGATATTTCGTTAATATAGTTTGCTGAAAAAAAAACTGAAGAAATAAGAAACAGGTACGGAGAGTTCGTTTTCAAAATTTTTATACTAATTCCGTAGAGAGATATAATTGTGAATGGTGAAAATTAAGGCGTCCCTTACAATCGCTAAATTATTCAGGGCTTCCCATTCAATCGTATATAACATTTACCAGTGAACCGGTATCTACTATATTATTAAGGTGGTAAGTTTTATTTATTTGTTGTTTAACTGAAATAATCTTTTGCTGGGCAGAGACTAAAGCATAATTACCGGAATTATTATTAACTATATAAAATCCCAAATTAGTTGGTTGTTCGCTTGAGTTATTCGATGACGAATCATCAGCATAATATTTTTTTGATTTCGCGGAATCTTTTTTGGAAGATGAAGACTTATTTAATTCATTAAAAGACTGACCTGCGGATAAAAGATTTGATACGGGAACATTTTGCTGAAATCTTAAATTATACGAATTAAAATCCTGCTGTGTATCGGGCTTTTCGGATACTATCGCATTTTTGCTGTCCTGGGAAATATTCAAGGTTGATGAATTGAAGCTCTGCGAAGTAACTTCAGAAATATTAGGTATCTTACTTTGCTTTGCAGTAGATTGAACTGCAGAAACATAAAATGGGTTATTAGCTATTGGATCCATAATTCATTATTCTTATTACAACAATAATAATGTTCCTTATATTTGTCAACATCAAAACCTTTAGCGCTTGTCAGGTAAATCATTAGAAGTAAAAGCCTCAAGAATAATAATAAGACTTAAAAAGTTTTTGCAATTTCCTTTTAGCGCTTTCCTTTTTACTTTTTGCAAAGTAGTTTAGAATTGTGTTATTTAAATAGCTCATTAAATTGATATTATAAAATTGAAATATATTTTTTTCAGAATTAAGTGTAATATTTATGAAAGAATACTTAACACACGAGTTCAGTGCTGATGATCCGGAATTGATTTCCGTAATCGATGAACTGCCGCTATGGGCTGCTCCTTTTGGTTTGAGGCTTCTGGATTTAATGAAAATTAAAAATAAGATGAAGGCGCTAGACATTGGATGCGGACTAGGATTCCCGTTGATTGAAGTTGCACAAAGATTAGGAAATTCTTCTAAAGTTTATGGCATTGACCCGTGGGAAGCAGCTTTACAAAGAGCTAAACAAAAGATCGGGAAATATAAGATCAAGAATGTTGAGGTCATTAAAGGCTTTGCGGAAGACATTCCTTTTGAAAATTCTTATTTTGACTTAATCATTTCTAACAACGGCATTAATAATGTGGAAGATTTAGACAAGACAATCAGCGAATGTGCACGAGTCTGCAAGCCAGGCGCTCAATTTGTATTTACCATGAATCTTGAAAACAGCATGAAAGAATTTTATAATGTTTTTGAAGAAACTCTTACAAAGAATAAGATGCTTACAGAAATTGATAAAATGAAAAAACACATCCATGAAAAAAGAAGACCTATTGATGAGATAAAAAACCTTTTGGACGAATACGGTTTCCTCATCGACAATATTGTTTATGATAAATTCTATTTAAGATTTGCGGATGCTTACACGTTGTTCAATCATTCGCTGATCAAGTACTGGTTCCTTAGCAGTTGGAAACAAATTATACCGGAGAAAGATTTAGAATCAATTTTTGTTGAGTTAGAGAGTAAATTAAATGAAATAGCGGCAAAAGATGGCGAAATAAAATTAACAATTCCGTTTGCGGCAGTCGATGCACAGAAGAAAAGAGAATAGTTAAAATATAGCGGATTGAGCTTATCAACATAGGATTTGAAGTCGCAATAAAATTTACAAAATATGAATTATGAAGAAATCCCGGTCTTTAGATTAATTAGTCAGCACATTGCGGAAGCAAAGAAGCAAAGTGTAAGTGACGTTGTGTACGGAATGGGAGCCATGCAGGCTCAGGATTATAACATGGCAAAATGGGCAATTGGTTTACGCACGCACGGTTGCAATGGAATAGATGTTGAGTCGGCAATTGACAATGCTGAAATTATAAGGACTCATCTGCTTAGACCAACTTGGCATTTCGTATCTTCCAAAGATATTTACTGGATGCTTGATTTAACGGCGGGAAAAATTAAAGCTTCGTTCCAATCGCGGCATAAGGAATTAGGATTGACAGAAAGCGTTCTAACAAAAAGCTGCAAGATTATAGAAAAAGCTTTATCTGGAAATAACCATTTAACGAGGGAAGAATTAATAAACGTTTTAGAAAAAGCAAAAATTTCAATATATGATAACCGCGCATCCCACATATTCGGCTGGACGGAACTTGAAGGAATAACATGCAGCGGAAAAATAAAAAACGGGAAACAAACTTATGCACTGCTTGAAGAAAGAGTGACTGTTAAGAATAAACTGAAGAAAGAAGAAGCACTTGCAGAACTTGCTGCAAGATATTTTAGAAGCCGCGGTCCGGCAACACTTGAAGATTTTTCATGGTGGTCGGGTTTATCAATTAAAGACTGCAGGCAGGCTGCAGAAATAATAAAAAATGATTTCATCTCTGAAAAAATAGAGACTAAGAATTATTTTTTTAGTAATTCTTTTTCAATCCAAAAGACTAATAACGAGGCTGCATTCCTACTTCCGGCATTTGATGAGTTCGTTATCGCCTACAAAGACAGAAGCGCTTCGCTTAGCCGTGAACAACATAAAAAGTCAATAAGCAGCAATGGAGTTTTCAGACCGATGATCGTTGTAAACGGACAGATAATCGGAATCTGGAAACGTACAATTCAGAAAAAGGAAACTGTAATTGAAGCAAATTATTTTGGACCGCAAAGCAAAGAAGTAAAAATTTTGGTTGAAAAAGAAGCAGTTAAGTTCGGACAATTCTTAAATCAAAAAATTCATGTAATTTAAACAAGATCAATGTTATATCTTTATAAACCGAAGGCAGTTAAATTGCCGGATTGATCCGTTATGTATAAAACTCCGTTGCAAACAATCGGACTTTCCCAATGAATATTGCCAATCTTTTTGTCACTCCATAATAATTTGCCGGATAGCGGATCAATAGCACGAATAAGTCCGCTAACAGCACAATACAATATTCCATTTGCGATAATTGGCGAACTGCTTCCTTCAGATTGTTTCCATTCAAGATGTAAAGACGGCATACCGGATTTATCTACAAATAACTTAAATGCTGAAAGACCATTGTAAGTTCCTATAAAAACCCAGGATGATTTATCCCGCGGGTTTACCCACACGGCTGGAGCGGTGAAAACCATTTCACCGGAAGGTACATCAATATTATTTCCTATTTCACCGCCGGTGCTGCCGGGCGCGCCATGACCGCTGAGATCAGCAAGATTGATTAGACGTATAACTTCATCCTTGCCTGATTGAACTGCAAGTTCTTTTATTTTACAATTAGCCGGTACAGGAATAATTGCCGGTGCAGTGCTTCCGAGATCCAAATCTCTTCTATCTAATTCAGTAAAATTATTCGGAGTATAGCTGTCAACGGGGCTGCCGTTTATGCCGGTGCCGTCAGGGTTGATGGCTAAAACTGCATCGCCCCAATTATGATTCCTCGGATCAAAGGGACCATTGCCTGTGGCAAAGTATATTCTGTTGGTTGCGGCACTATATACAACTCCAGATCTCGCCCACACAGCGCTTTGCACAGCGGAACAGTCCGGCTTGCCGGGGCGTTCAACAAAATGAACTGTCATATTACTTCCGTTAGCGTTGAAAACATTTTGTCTGCCATTATCCAGGTTTATTGTGGTCACATGACCTTGATAGTCTCCCCTATCTCCCAAGTATCCGCCGTTTGCAGCATAAAGATAAGAGACGCCATCTTTTGCAGTTGCGATTGTAAGCGCCGATGATCCTTTTTCGTTGAACGGCTTCAACGTGCATAATTCAGGGAAGCCTCCCGTTTTTATTTCATCACCGTCAGCGACTTTATATTTATGTACATAACCGTCAAGACCGTAGCTGTATACATATTTAAGGTTAGGATCGATTGCGGGAGAAGAAGTAGTGTATGTTGGATTATATCCGTTATTTATGCGGTATGAACCGGTACCGTATTGGTGCGACCAAATTATATTTCCATTCGACGCGTTGATTGCGACAATGTGTCCATCCTTAGTGGTTACATAAAGAATATTTACTAAGTCCGATTTGGTATTCACATTACTTAAATATGCAGGCGCGCCGTCTGCAATCGACGGCAAAGGAATTTTGAAAAGACGGTGAAGGCTGCCGACATTCTTTAAATTTATTTTTGTTTCTTTAATATTATTTCCGCTATGTCGTGGATCAAAATTAAATTGAAGCCAATTATAATTTTTAGAATGTTCATCAGCGTATATTTTTTTAGTATTCTTATGAGCGGTTTGAGCAATACCTATCGGGCTTAAAGATTGATAGACAAAAATGAAAGAAAAAAATAAGAATAATAGCGAATTAAAATATTCATCTAAGAAATAATACAAATATTTGCCGCTATCATTTCTAATACTGTTAATGCGCTTGTCTTTCATATTTATCACCCGCTCAAATTATTTTTAAGCAATACTAAATTCTTTTAAAACTTTCTTTAATATCTGGACTCCTTCTTTTAATTTATTTTTATTGAAGGCTGTATAACCCATTACCAGCCCGGGACCGCGCTTAAATTTTAGAACGTATTCCGAAAGAGGATATACAATTAAATCTTTTTCTTTAGCTAAATCCGAGACCTTCTTATCATTAAATCTTTCCGGCAGCAAACCGACAATATGCATTCCCGCATCTGATTCTTTTACCTTCAATAAATTACCCAGTTCTCTTTTTAATTCTTCAATTAAAAATTCTTTCCTTTCTTTATAAAGCATTCTCATTTTTCTAATATGTTTTGTAAAATGCCCTTCCTCAATAAATTTTGTTAATACTATCTGCTCAAAGATCGGGCTTTGCCTGTCGGTAATTGATTTCAGAACCGCAAAAGGATTTACCATTTCAACCGACGGAAGGACGAGATAACCCAATCTTAATCCGGGGAATAAAACTTTGCTGAAAGTGCCGATATAGATTACGCGACCAAATTTATCCATTCCCTGCAGTGAAGGAAGCGGGCTGCCGGCAAATCTAAACTCGCTGTCATAATCATCCTCAATAATCCACGCATCATTCTTGTTTGCGTATTCAAGCAATTTTAATCTCCTGGAAATGCTCATTGTAGAACCGTAAGGAAATTGATGTGAAGGAGTGGTAAATATAAAATCCGGAGAGGGATAATTCTTTGCAGCATAATCAATATTAATGCCTTCATCATCTACAGGAGTAGGATATATTTTCCCTTTAGCGGATAATACGGAAGCCTTCATCCCGAAATAGCACGGGTCTTCAAGCAAGACTTTATCGTTTTCTTTCAGCAGGACTCTGCATATTATATCCAGCCCCTGCTGTGAGCCGTTAATAATAATTATTTGCGCGGAAGTGCAGTTAACAGCTCTGTAAGTTTGAAGATAAGCGGCTATAGCTTCTTTAAGCGGCTCGTATCCGGTGGAATTTTTATAGCCAAATTGAAGATGCGGCAAATAAGTACCGTTTTTATTTATGATCTTAAGCCATGATTTAAAAGGAAAGTCTTCAAGAGACGGCAGACCGTTTTGAAAAGGCGTTATCTTATCCTCGGTTATATTCCGGTAAATTAAATCAACAGGACCAATTTTTTTATCTAAAAACAAAGAAGGTTTTTTAAATTTTATTTTTGCTACAGTCTGTGTTTTCTTTTTGGATAAAAACTTGTCCGGTATTTCATTCGTAATGTAAGTCCCCGCTCCGATCTTTCCTGAAATATATCCTTCGATAATTAATTGCTCAAAAGCTTGCACCACTGTGTTTCTTGAAACTTTTAATTCCGTAGAAAACGTACGCGTTCCCGGAAGCTTCTGTCCGCCTTTAAATCTGCCAGACAAAATACCTTCCCTTATTAAAGAATAGAGCTGTTTATACAACGGCGTTTCAGAAGTGAAGTCTAACTGGATACTAACTAAAGGCAATTCTTCAATTTGCTTTGACATTTTTTATTTTGATCAATTAGTTCTATATAAAATTTCAATAATTATTAATAATATTTTAAGTATCCACCGACTATTGCGATGTGCTTTGCGCAACTTTAAGAAGTGGTACTGCAATCTTTGTAAATAATGGTTCTTTCGCAAAGACCTTTCAGGTATTATGTTTAATCGTCAATAAAATAAAATTTAGATTTTTTATTTTCGGTGAAACAAAAATAGTTCTTATGCGGACTAATAAAAGATAAGGAATGAAAAAGTGAAACTAAAACATTGGATTGTTTTTATCTTACTTGGCGCAATTTGGAGTTCATCTTTCATGTGGATCAAGATAGCAATACGTGAAATAATCCCTTCAATGCTGGTTGCTATCCGCGTTTCTCTCGGATTTTTATTTGGTGTTGTTGTAATTATAGTTCGACGCATTGAATTACCCCGCGGCTTAAAAGCATGGACGCCTCTTATTATACTCGGCATTACAAATTTTGCGGCGCCATTCTATCTTATTTCGTGGGGAGAAAAAGTCGTTGATTCTTCCGTAGCGGCTATACTTGACGCTACCGTTCCTCTGTTTACGATTTTTATTGCTCACTATTATTTAAAAGACGATAGAATGACCATTCAAAAAATATTAGGATTGTTCGTTGGATTCGGCGGTGTAATTGTTTTGCTTAGTAAAGATGTGGGAGCTTCTTCAAGCACTGTTTCCGGTCAAGCTGCAATTGTGCTGGCTTCGATTTTTTACGCCGTCAGCGCGGTATATCTTAGAAAAACAACTCAAGAAACTCACAGTGTTTTGCGAAGTACTATTCCAATGTTTTGCGCTTCAATAATCATGTGGGCTTCAGTTTTAACCACCGGGAATAATACCGGATTGCCTAAGCTGGGATTAACATGGATTGCATTGCTCTTCCTCGGAATAATCGGCTCCGGTCTTGCTTTTATAATGGCATTCTATCTCATCCACGAAATTGGTCCAACGAAATCAACGATGGTCACTTATATTTTCCCGCTGGGAGGAGTGATACTTGGAGTTATGTTTCTCCATGAACAGATTACATGGCAGCTAATATCAGGAGGCATCCTAATATTAGTGAGCCTGGTAATAGTTAATGTTCAGCGTAACGAAAAGACTTTGCCGTCTGCTGCAAAACCTCAAACTGAATGAGTAACTTTATATAAAAAAAACTTTCATAATCATTTTACAAGGAAAATATTTTGTCAAAATTAAGCGTTACTAAGAGAACAAAAGTAAACCGCATTCCCAAAAGAGCTTCTTACGATAAGGAAACGGTTTATGAAATTTTAGATAGTACATTCATCTGCCAGGTTGGGTTTAACATAGATGGGCAAGTTTATATTATTCCCACCGCCTTCGGTAGAAAAGATGATTTAATATATGTGCACGGCTCAAACAAAAGCAGAATGCTGAACTCATTTCAGAATGGAAAAGATATTTGCATTTCCGTAACGCTTGTCGACGGAATTGTGCTTGCGAGATCTGCTTTTCATCATTCTATTAACTATAGATCGGTAGTAATATTCGGTAAACCTCAAGAGATCATAAGTAAAGATGATAAAACTAAAGCGCTCGGAATTATAATGGAACATATCATTCCCGGCAGGTGGAACGATGTAAGACAACCGTCAAAAAAAGAGTTAGACATAACTTCGGTTTTTTCTTTAAAGATAGATGAAGCTTCTGCAAAAATAAGAACCGGTATGCCGGCTGACGAAAAAGAAGACCTTAGCTTGAATATGTGGTCGGGCATTGTTCCGCTTAAATTTACAGCCTGCGATCCGGTTAACAATATAGATTTGAAAGAAAATATTCCGTTACCGGACTATGTAAAAAATTACAGTATCAACAAAAATAAAATTTAATATAGGAGCTAATATGTTTGATAAAAGAATCAGCGTTAAAGCAGCGTCACCAAACGGCTACAAGGCAATGATGGCGTTGGAAAACTATATAGGCACTGTAAAGCTTAAACCTTTTTATAGAGAATTGATAAAAATAATAGCGTCACAAATAAACGGCTGCGCATACTGCATCGATATGCATACAAAAGATGCGAGAGAACTGGGAGTAACCGAACGAAAAATTTATGCGTTAAGCGCATGGCGCGAATCGTCATTATTCAATGATGAAGAGCGCGTTCTGCTTGCCGCTACCGAAGAAATTACAAATATCTCGTTCAAAGGATTATCCGAAGAGACATATAAAAACCTTGAGAAATATTTTGATGATCAGTCTATTGCAGAATTGATCATGATAAACGTAACTATAAATGCATGGAACCGGATCGCCGTCAGCACGCATTTGCATTATGATGATTAAATTCAATAACACTAATAATATGCAGGTTGGAACAAATGGATAAGAAACATCAATATAATTTAACGCTTAAATGGACCGGCAATAAAGGAAGCGGTACGTCATCATACGCAGTTTACGAACGAAGTCATACTATAACTATTGAAAATAAGCCGGACATTTTATGTTCGTCTGATCCGGCTTTTCGAGGAGATAAGACAAAATATAACCCCGAAGAACTTTTTGTAGCTTCTATTTCGTCATGCCACATGCTCTGGTATTTACACCTGTGCGCTGATAATGGAGTAGTTGTTACCGGTTATGAGGATAACCCGGTTGGTACTCTGCTTGAGTTACCGGATGGAAGCGGACATTTTACAGATGTTACGCTTTATCCTTCCGTCATCGTGAAAGATAAATCAATGTATGAAAAAGCAAATGAACTACATAAGAAAGCTAATGAGTTATGTTTCATTGCTAATTCGTGTAATTTTAAAATTAACCATAAGCCGGAATGCAAAGCTGAAGAATAAAATTATTTATAATAATTAAGATAATAATATTATATAACGTGAGAGTAAAAGGATGAAAAGTAACAGGGCAAATAAAAAAATAATGGCAGGATATATCGCAATTTTTATAGATACGGAAGGTAACAGAGTCGGCTTGCGTTCAATGGCTTAATCGCTTTGATTATACGGTAGCATTTGTACTTGCCCGACTATATTTGTGCAACTTTATTTGTTAAGTCCATTTTCAAAGTTCAGCGCTGATTTCTAACTCTTTCAGAACTTTCACCATTGCCAAAGTATCCATTGCACAGTACGATAAAAGATTTTCTCTTATTTCTTTAATTCTAATAAAGTTGGACTCATAATATAAACTTTCAAACGCGATTGAAGCGGTGCCGCCTTCTTTTATTTCAAGATCATTATATCTCATTTCAGGCACCAACGCTGGTAAGACATATTTAATTGAATATGATCCTTTCATTTCGGGAGTGTAATAAAATCTTTTCTGGAACGGTATCATTAGGTCAATAATTCTGGCTATTCGATCATTTATCTTGTTAGTGTATTCGGGAAAGTCTCTTGCAATTTCCTTCAAGCGCGTTATCTCAAAAGCTTTGTTATATACAAGAATCGTCCCCGCGCCTTTTGTATCGTTCAGCAATTTTACGATAAAGGGAATGCGCGGGTCGCCGCCTGCATCCGCTAAGAATTCATCGTGTTTCAACTCGCTGTCTTTCGTTTCCAAGTAATGAAGCGAATATTGAAATGGTATCTGCTGGTAAGGTCTTGAGCCGCTAAACATAGGAACGGCGGGCATGAATGTTTCAAAGTCCATAAAATAAACGGGATAATTTATTTCAGATAGAAAATCCTTAATTGCAGCATTATCGATCACTTTATTATTGTTTTTATGGCTTTCAACTTGCATTCTCTGGTTATCGTTAAGCTTATAGTCCGTAGGAATATCTTCTAATATAACGTATCCGTTATTATAAAGCTCGAACTTCTTGTCGATTTTCAAATTCGCAATATCAAATACAGAATACTCCGGTACGTTCTTCCAGCAATGCCCATAGAAACTGCACGGATAGGGGCTGCTGCATTGTATTCCAATAGGAATATTTGGTATGTCCGATTGCATCAATATTTTTTTAAGTCTGGCTGTTTCAGTTTCTATGTATCTCTGTTTGTGCGCTACTTGTACTTGAACGCTTTCTATATTAAACAAGATATTTATGTCAAGCCCGCCCATTCTGATATATTGGTTATTGATATATATAATTGAAATATCTTTCACGTTTAAGCCTGCGTGAGTCAGCACATAAAATTGAATGGAAGCATCAAGGAAATAAGTTTCTGAAATTGAAGTAGAACTTTTAACTTCATATATAAACCAGTCGTTTCCCTTTTTAACAATAATATCTGAAATTACAAGGATGTCATCATAAAAGAAAGCGGCTTCATAAATTACCTTAGTTCCGTTTGCAATTAGTTTCTTTGTATTTCCCACCGCTTCGTCCGATTTCTTCGGGTCCTTAGTTGCAATTTTTCCTTCCGGAAATAATTTTTGCGCAAGAATCCCAACATTCGTTCCGCGGTCAAATACCGCTTGCTGGCTCTCGCCTACTTTATCCATCCAGTCATAGTGATACTTATAAAGGTAGAGCTGCTTCTCGCATTGAATGCCTTTAATAAATGAAGATTTGCTTAGCAGATGTCCCATTAATATTTTTTTATTACTAATAATTATTTAGAGTAAGAATTTGTTAATATTATTTTAATCCACAGTTCAGGTCATTATTTATGTAAAAATATTTGCCATTCTTATGGCGTCAACAAATAAATTCATTTTGAAGTGATAATAGAAAACGAATTTCATTTTCTCAGAGATGTAATAAAAAAATAAAGTAAATTTATTTTCTCTAAAGTTTACATCGGACTGAAATTATTTGATAAAAGTTCAAACGTTAAACATTAGCCGCTTTAGTAACATTGGTTCTAGGTTTTGACAGAAAAGGTACAATCCCTAAAATAAATGCTATTATTACTATGATTACAGATCCAACTATATCAGGCTTTACGGTCATAATAAAGATGGCGCCAAAGCCGACGGCAAGCCTTGACTGCAATAAATTCATTAGTTTCAATTTACCTATTTGCAAATTTAGTTCACCAGGCGAAATGCCCTGAGATGATTTTAACTGTTTGTTAAACTTCACAACTTTTCTACCGGTAATAACAGAACCCTGAAGTGTTAAAAACAACCAGAGTAAAAATGAAACTATTATCCACGGAGTCCAGCCCCACTTGGTTGCAGCCATGTAGATGCCGGTAATAAGAAGTAATATACCGCCGCTCATGTATGCAAGCTTAAGTGACGAGAGAAAGTTTACCCAATCTGCAGCCTGTTCCAATTGCGCCGCACTGTTAAGCCTTGTAACGCCCACCCATTCAATGCTCATGCCCATAAACAATATAAAAGCGCCGGATATGTGGAAGAATAAAACTACAAAGTAAAAGTCCATGACATACCTTTAATTTTTTGATTACTGATATTAATTTAACAAAAGATTTCCTCTAAAACTTGTCTTTTAATAAATCGCCAGTTAATCTTGCTAAGGAGCAATTTTATCTTTTTCAAAAAAATAGAAAAATCATCATTTCTATAATTTTGTTTTAAAATAATTACTCTTACTGCGGACTGCTGTATTCTAAATCAATAACTTGCAAAACCGATCAAAGAAATTGTTATTGAGAATCAACTTTTCTTTTACTCTTAGATCGGCAGGAAGATTTAGCATAGTTTCTCTGAATCATAAGATGATCATAAGAAATATTTGACGCAAATTTCTCGATACATTTATATCCTGTTCTCGGCTATTTCTTATAACTTTGTCGATAATTTCCCGCATCTTTCATATCCTTTCCTCGAATTGCTATCGCTATGCTCTCTCTTTGATCTCGCTTTAAACTCGCCAATGGTCATTCACTAATTATTATCAGTAGTTTTTCTTTTATGGTTTTCGTCATCTGACTAATCTGGTACTTACAATTCGTTATTTAGAAAACAGTAGTGCCTAATTCTTATTGTGATTATAAACGGTTTCGTTAGTCAGCAATAAAAGTAGTAATGAAAAAATAAATTGACGTGATTACAATATTATAGTTTAACCAATAATTTCTATTTTCTCTTGTAAGAGAACACCACGTGTCTTTTCTCACGTTTGAAAAGAAAAGCTTAAAATTTTGGTGAATTTACTTACAATATTTTGGTTTGCTTTTTGACAACAATTCGCCGTCATCAAAAAATGATGTATATGTAAAACAAAAAAAATTATTTCGGGGTCACTATGAAACTCAAAATTTTTACAATATTATTTGCGCTGATTATAGCTGCAAATTTTACATTAGCCCAGGATTTTTACCTGGGTGCTGGTACTCCAAGTGACGCAGAAGGTACATCTTGCGGATCATGTCACTCAGCAGTGAATAATGGAATCGCAACACATTACTACTATGATACTTGGAAACTAACAAAACACGCTCAATCTTATGATTCATTAAAAGCTTCATTAAAATTTTCTTGCCTGCAATGCCACACTACCGGCTGGGATACTTCAATTACCAACGGCGGTGCGGACGAATATGTTAAAGCAGATACTTCCAAACAAGGATATACAATTTCTGATGCCGCGGGCTTTAATAGGACCAAGAACGTAGGCTGCGAAGCATGTCATGGTCCTCTCGGAGACAGTACCGGTCAACTATCAACTGATCACTGGGGCTTTCTTCGTACGCCTCAAACTACAAACGTTCCGAGTTTAGCAGCGGAAGTATGCGGTAAATGCCATTCAGGTTCTCATGATCCTTTTATGGATGAATGGAGCTTATCAAAACACGCTATTTCAACTTCAAGCAGCGCAACTATTACGAATGTAGTACTTAAAAATAAATCTTGCGTAAGATGCCATGTTGCTCAAAACTTTATCTTATATATGCAGAACCCGGCAGCTTACAGAGATACTATTTTAGTTACTGGAAGCGCTATTCAGCCTTTAACATGCGTTGCATGCCACGATCCACACAATGACGCAAATCCAAAACAACTTCGTATGGCTGTTACAAACAAAGCTGTAATCTGCGACCAATGCCACAGCGTTTATTTGGATACTGTAAATGTAAATACAGCTGTTCACGAAGATAACGGTCCTGCTTTGGATGGTGCTTTAACTTTCGGTTACAGATATCCAGGTCAGACTTATGTAAATTCCGCTCATACATTTGCAGCAACTGATAGATGTATTGATTGCCACGTTTATAAATCAGGTTTGGCTCAAGGACATACATTTGAACCAACTGTTCAAGCTTGCGCTTCATGCCACAGCGATTTCTATTCAGCAGTTGACACTTCAAATCATGCAAAAATGTTTGATTACAGAGGCGTTCAGACAACTACAGACAGTTTAATGAGTGTTCTTCAGACTAAATTAAACAATGCTACTCACTCTGATTCGGCAACAATGACCTTCAAAGAAGCTAATTATAACTTAGGTGCTGTTTCCGGAGACGGAAGCCATGGAGTTCACAATGCACGTCTCGAACAAAAATTATTGAGAGATGCCATTGCAAGTTTTAACCCGACCGGCATAAAAGAATTCAGCAACAAATTGCCTACTACTTATACTTTAAGTCAGAATTATCCTAACCCGTTTAATCCGACTACCACAATCGAGTTCTCAGTTCCGGAAGGCAGTAATGTAAAAATAACGGTTTATGATGCTCTCGGTAAACAAGTTTCAGTTCTTATTAATTCTTTCTTGAACCGTGGAAGCTATAAAGCAACCTGGAACGCTGGCTCGTTTGCGTCAGGTGTTTACTTCTATCAGATAGAAGCAAAGAACTTCTTAATGGTTAAGAAAATGGTTCTTCTTAAGTAATTCAATTAACGTAGAGTTCGTTTACATCATTATGCAGACGAACTCTTCATTCTTTAACAATAATAATTTCCAATTAAGTGGAGGAAACAATGTTCCGTAAATTATTTATAACTGTGCTCTTACTATCTTCTTCTTTGCTGCTTGCGGCAAGTGATTCTACAAAGACAGAAATGCCCAAACATGGTTTTGTTGGAACTGCCACTTGCGGCATGTGCCATCATACCGATAAACAAGGTCAGCAATTATCAATCTGGCAGAACAGCAAGCATGCTTCTGCTTACAAGACACTTCAATCCGATGAAGCTAACAAAATAGCTAAGGAAAAAGGATTCTCTACTCCTGCAGCAGAAACTCCGGAGTGCTTAAAATGCCATACTTCAGGTTATGGTGTTGATAAATCAATGCTAGGCGCAAAGTTCAAAATTGAAGACGGTGTCCAATGCGAAACCTGCCATGGAGCCGGTGCTGATTATAAATCTCTTTCTGTTATGAAAGATAAATCTAAAGCCATCGAAAACGGTCTTGTTATTCCTGATGTAAAAACACTCTGCGTTACATGTCATAATTCAGAAAGCCCTACTATTAAAGCAGGCGAAACGGTTGACGTAAATGCTTTATGGGATAAGATCAAACATCCTATTCCGCAAGAAGCAAAATAAAATTAGATAGTATTCGCTTATTTATGTGAAACGAAAACTAAAATGAAAAATCTTTTAACGCTATTATTGATTGTCGGATTTTCTGCCGCTATGCTTCCCCAAAGCATTAACGGCAGATTTTCTTCTTCCCTGTACTCATTTGAAAGATATGACTCGACTTCTGTTTCTAACAGCTATGTGCGGGCATATCAAATGCTTAACCTTAATGTTAATGAGGGTAATGTTTCTCTTCATACTTATTTAAATTATGAAGGAAACATTACAAGCATTAAAATGCTTAATGACCCTGTATTTAGATTTTATAACCTGTATCTGGAGGCAAGAGATTTATTTAACATTGCTACTATAAAATTAGGACGCCAGCCGATTTTCAACAGTGTTGTTGGCGGTGTATATGACGGCGTGAATTTAGACTTGCAAAAAAATGCTTATAAATTTAATGCCTATTACGGTGGTGATGTGCCTGCTTATGAAGGACTGCAAATAAAGCATCAATGGGATCAAGACTTTATTTTCGGCGGTAAGTTTACTACAGTCGCTCTACAAGACTTCCAGATGTCCTTAAGTTATGTTGATAAAAATTTTAAGCCGCAGGATTATTGGGCTACAAGGTTGGATGCTAACCTTAATCCTATCCAGGTATTAATCAGCAACAACTCTTTGCAGTATCAATTCGCATCCGCGGAAGTTAATTATGATCTGAAAACTAAGCTCAATCTTTTTACACGTTTGGATTATGATTTTAATTTCAATCGGACATCCAAAGTAGAATTCGACGGCAACTACCAGGCAACAGATAAGTTAAAGCTGAACGCATATTATAACTATCGTGCTCCAATGATAAGCTATAATTCCATCTTTTCTGTTTTCGATTACGGCAATACTCAAGAGTTTGAAGTCGGCGCTGATTATATTATTAATAATATATTTACTCTAACCGGCAGGTATGGAGATGTAATCTATCAAACTGATAACTCACAGCGGGTTACTGTCGGTTTAAATACAAACTACGGAAATCTCAGTTACAGGAAAACCTTTGGTTATGCAGGTGAGTTAGATGCAATTTCTTGCTACACGGCATATACTTTCTTTAACGGGTTCTTAACGCCTTCCGCGGGAATTTCATATACAAAGTACAGGTTGTCTACCGATCCTCTTGCGCCGACAAATGATCTTACTGCAGCTTTGGCTGGTTTTAATATCCGCCCATGGAGGACAGTTTCATTTGATTTGCAGGGACAGTATATGAATAATAAAATTTATAAGAACGATTTTAGAATGTTCTTAAAACTCAATTACTGGTTTAATACAAATTTTTAGCTGATGTAAAATGAAGATAAAATACTTTTATATTTTTGTACTTCCGCTTGTCGCTGCAATCTTTATTTTCAGCGCATTCTTTACAAAGAGTGATCCGTTACAGACCGGAAATAAAGGGATAATAAAATTCTCTCATAAGGCTCATAAAGACAATGCCGCTTGCGAGGACTGCCATGTTGCGGTTCCGAACAGCAAATCGCTTAACGATAAACTTATGCCTAATCACGACGTTTGCTCTACATGCCACGATGTAACTGATAAAACCAAATGCGATAAATGCCATTATGATAATGTTTATAAACCGTTAATTCAAACTAAAGTTGAATTAACATTTGACCATAGCTTCCATATTAGTAAGCAAAAAATGAAATGCGAAACGTGCCACAAGGGAATCTTTGATGTTGACTATGCCGAAGACGCAGTTCAACCCGGTCCCAAAATGGAAACATGCTACTCTTGCCATAATAACAAAACCGGTACCGCAAGCGCCTGCGAAGCTTGCCATACTTCTACGGCTGACCTTAAGCCGCAGTCTCATAAGAGCAATGACTTTCTGCACACTCATAAATTTGCTGCAAGAGACCTTAATGCAAACTGTATAATGTGCCATGATAATGCTTCATGCCAGGAATGTCATACAAGTACAACTATGATTACCGAAAAGAATACTCCTAATGATTTCTACGAGCCGTATTCTCCAAGCAACTCAACCAGAGGCGTAAAACAGCAGCAGATTACTAGAGTCCATGACTTAAACTGGAGATTCACTCACGGTATCGAATCAAAAGGAAAAACATCCGAATGCCAGTCTTGCCATCAAATAGAAACTTTCTGCGCAAGCTGCCATCAATCAAAGCAAGGTGATTTTTCACTCGGAGGAATTGAACCTGCTTCACATCTTGAGCCTGGCTTTATGATTATCGGGGTTGGTACCGGCGGCGGTGAGCATGCTACTCTTGCAAGAAGGGATATTGAAAGCTGCGCGGCATGCCACGATGTTCAAGGCGGCGATCCTGTTTGCATTCAATGCCATACTGATCCGGATGGGATCAAAGGTACAAACCCGAAGACTCACCCTGCAAATTATATGCATGACGTGCATGGTGATTGGCATACAAGTCAGGGTTCTATCTGCTTTAATTGTCATACCGGTTCTTCTCCATCTTCACCTGCCGGCGTTGGTTTCTGCGGTTACTGTCACGGCGCAAATGGAGGACATTGAAAATGAAAATTAAAATGAAATTCTACTCGATAAATATATTCTTAGTGTTAATGTTCGGATTAATTATTGCAGGCTGCAGTGATCTGCAAAAAAATATTCCTGTAACGCCGCAGCTAAGTGTTCATCAACCCGGCAATACAGATCCGGCATCGCCTAACTTTCACGGCAATATAATTAAGGCAAATAACTGGAATATGAAACAATGCCAGACTTGCCACGCTGCTGATTACAGCGGCGGTACTACAGGAGCAAGCTGCAAGTCGTGTCATAAATCTCCTCAAGGTCCGGAAGCATGCAACACATGCCACGGAGATTTTTCGGATTCAACCGATACGTTTATTGCTCCCCCGCGTGATGTAAATGGAGAAACTTCTACTACGTCAATTACGGTAGGAGCGCATACGAACCATTTATACAACAACACGCTCGGTAATACAATACCGTGCGGTACGTGCCACGTAGTACCCGGTTCCGTGTACGATTCAGGCCATCTTGATGCTGCGCCTGATAATATTGTTGCACTCTCCGGAACTGCCGTAACAAATATCGCATCCAACGCCTCTTTTGATCCCAATGCTGGAACTTGCGCAAATACTTATTGCCACGGCAATTTCAAATACAAAAAGAGTTCGGCGGTAAGCACAAATCAATTTGCATTTACTGACTCAATAATGGTTGGGAATAATGTAACAGTTCAGTGGAATAAAGTGGACGGCAGCCAGGCTGTATGCGGCTCTTGCCATGATCTTCCGCCGAAAGGACACATCGGACCTATTCCTTTGACCGAATGTTTTACATGTCATGGA
>Ga0187812_1000077_pt1 | contig 33982 bp, 24 predicted proteins | sample NC_S_2_FD_130582 | JGI IMG/M metagenome (GOLD analysis project Ga0187812, IMG submission 130582) | Wetland sediment microbial communities from Neuse River Estuary, North Carolina, USA - ASW-S_2 | ecosystem: Environmental > Aquatic > Freshwater > Wetlands > Sediment | place: USA: North Carolina...
GCTGCCGGATGAACTTCACTGGCATTGTTTACGCGCTACAGCGGCTACACGCTGGGCAAGTAATAAGGTGCCGATATTTACAGTCTCTAAGCTCCTTGGGCATTCCTCAGTAAATATAACAACACGATATTATGCAGGAATTGACTTAAATGAATTGAGAGATGCAGTTAATCGGCTTTAAGGTCAAGATCGTTGACCGATTCCAGAAAAACAATTTTACATTCAACAATAGGAGATATTTATGACATACTTGTGGCAGGAAGAAAGAGGAAAAAGATTTTACAGGGTTCAAACAGACGAAAGACTTATTGCCAAGAAAATGAGAAGGCGGAACGGCTTTCGTTTATGCGGGCAGGCATTGAATACAAACCTATGGTTTTTTGTCTGTGAATTTTCCCGGCCGGATAAAGCTAAGCAGACTTTAAAATCTATTACTGGGAAAATACCGAAAATCGATTTAGAGGGGGTGATTTTTTATGAGTAGGGATAAATACCGGGGTAATGTTGAGATCGAAGCATATAAACGAAAAAACGGGCTAAAACCTACCCTATTTCGTATAGTTTTTATAATCCGATTTGTTGAAATGCGGTTCAATAATTCAGATTTCATTTAATAAGGAATTTGGAATCTAAAAATGATTGTTAGAATATCAATGTTTTTTGCATGTACTTTTTCCTTGGTGGAAAAGTATCAAAAGAATTTTTCTCTCTGTTCTTTTGTCTTGATACAAAAGAACCCAAAAATCAAGACTGCAAATAAATTCCTAAAATTTTGTTCCATTACGCTAAAGAAAAAGAACTCACTTCGCTCAAACAGCTTTTTCTTTTTAACGCTTCATTCAACAAAATTTTTTAACGGAATTTATTTGAGGTCATATCCCAAAACCATTCTTTTAATGCGTGGATCAGAATAAAAATAATAGGAAGGAAAAAGAAAATGAATTTAGTTGAGTTAGCAAAAGAGTATAATAAAAAATTTGGGTTCAACGTTCTGCCGGTGCAGGGAAAGAGACCGACAATTCCCTGGGAGAACTGGCAGTTGATAGAGCAAAGTGAAAAGGACATTATTTCTCTTGGATGGAACCCGGGTATTACCGGCATCGGCGGGATTTGCGGAGTTAATGAAATACGATGCCTTGATTTTGATAAGGTACACGATCATGACATAATTGAAATGTTTGCTTTAAGACTTGGACTCGGGGAAATTTATCCGTGGATAGTAAAGAGCGGAAGCGGAATAGGTTTTCATATTTGGTTCAGAGCTTCTGAGAATAGTTTATTCCATAAAAGATTAAACGGACCAAAGAGTGTTTACAGATTAAATTTGAAAGACTCAGATATATGCGATCATATAGAATTAAGATGGAACAATTCGCAGACCTTACTTCCCTATTCTTTGCATCCGAGCGGAAATGTATATTTGTTTGTTTACGGCAAACCAACGGAAGCACCCAAGGACATTACGGCGGATGTTTTATTTGAATGCCTGGAAGAGTTTTGCGACTTGGAAAAAGAAAAGAAAGTTTTAGAAGTAGGTAAACGAACATTTGAGTCAGCCGGCTATGACAAGGAAAAATTAGAAAGCGCTGTTGAGTACTTAGGGACGAATCTTCCGGGTGATTGTTATGATGAATGGTATAGAATAGGCTTTGGTCTTGTTACTATTGGTGAGGAAGGGCGGAAATATTTTTTGAAGTTGAGCCTGAGCAATCCGAATTATCATGATTCACAGTTTGAAATTAACAAGAAATTTGATGAGCTGCTAAAAAAATATGACGGGCGTATTACACTTGGCACTGTTTATCATATTGCAGAGAAGTACGGCTGGCAGAAGCCGTTTGTTAAGTTCTGGTATATTGAAAATGACAAGACAAAAATATCGAAACAGAACTTCAAAAGATTTCTTGAAGAGAACGGTTTCTGCAAGCTGCGGTTAGAGCGTGGATATATATTGCTTGAGGTAAGGAAGAATATTGTGAGAGAAGTTGAGATTTTTAACGTGAAGGATTTTGTTATCAACCGGCTGAAACTTTTGGACGAAGAACTTTTTAAGGATATTCCAAAGTTGAAAGTAATAGATGCAATAATAAAAGGTGCTTCTCAACATTTTGTGAACGGCTTTCTTGAATTTTTAGAAACCAGGGAGCTAGAGTTTCTACGGGATTCAAAAGATAAAGGGTTTTTGTTTTTCTCGAATTGTTTTGTTGAGATTAGAAAGGAAAAGGTAGAAGTAAAGAAATACGAGGAGCTGGAAGGATTTATTTGGGATAGACAGGTAATTCAAAAAAGATTCAGTATTGAGACAAGAGAAAGCGAGTTTGAAAAGTTTGTCCGAAATATTTGCAGTAATAATGAACAAAGGATTTTGTCTTTCCGGAGCGCGATAGGATACCTTCTGCATAATTACAAAGACTCTACAAATGCAAAGGCCGTTATTTTTCTTGATGAAAAGCTTAGCGACGGCGCCTACGGGCGAAGCGGGAAAGGTTTGGTTGCTCAAGCTATAGGCAAGCTAAGAAAGACAGTAAGGCTTGATGGAAGAAATTTTAATTTTTCCCGGAGCTTTTTATTTCAGTCCGTTACTCTTGATACTGCGATAATCGAGTTTAATGATGTAACTAAGAAATTTAATTTTGACAAGCTGTTTTCCGTTATAACAGACGACATTACTGTTGAGAAGAAAAATCAGAATGAGATAATTATCCCCTTCCATGAATCGCCCAAGATTATTATTTCAACTAACTATACGATTGAAGGATCCGACGACTCGACGTTAGACCGGCAATTTATAATTGAGTTTTCGGACCACTACAATAAAAGTCATAGACCAATTGATGAATTTAAACATCGCTTCTTTGACGAGTGGAGTAATGAGGAGTGGAATAGTTTTTACAATTATATGATAGGCTGCATGCAGCTGTATCTTGACCGGGGATTATTAAAATGTTCACATATAAATCTGGAAAGGAAAAAACTAATCGACTCAACTTGTGAGGAGTTTGCTGAGTTTTTTGAAACAATTGAACCAGGGAAGGAATTCTTGAAGAAGGATTTGTTTGAGAAATTCATTAAATATTATGATGAATATTCTGATCTTCAGCCAGTTAGATTTTCGAGGTGGGTAAAGGATGCCGCAAAAATAAAAGGACTGAAAGTGATTGAGAGGAAATCAGGTAGTGAAAGATTTATTCAAATAGGCGAACCTGGTAATTATACCAGGGAAGATAAATTGGACAACTTGGACGGGTCGTTATTTGGTTAGGGGTATGAACTAGAAATAAAGTTGTCCAAGTTGACCAAATGCATTATAAGACATTTACTGCATCGACTAAGTTTCGACTTTGAAGGTGAGCGTAAATTTGAGTTGTTTTTATATTCCCATGTCCTAACAATTCTTTAACCGCATAAAGTGAAATACCCCGCTGAACTAATGCAGATGCAAAAGAATGCCGGAGAGTATGGAAATGAATTTTATCATTCAAATTTGCTTCTCTTACTGCTTTCTTAAATTGCTTGCTTACAAAATCCTCATTTAATTTTATCCCCTCGTATCTATAAAAAGCAATACTATCTGGTAGCCTTCCAAGTTGAAAATGAGTTTGTAAAATGTTTTGAACTTTTTGATGTATTGGAATAATCCTCTCTCGTTTATTTTTTGAATTAAATTCACTTGAGTTTTTGATTGTAATAATATTTTGAGTGAAATCAATCCAACTCCATTTCATATTTAATAGCTCGCCTAGACGCATACCGGTATAAAAGGCAGTAGTGAAAATATCTTTCAGAAGCTGCATTTCAGTATTGTTAAGTATTTCAATAAGTTCACTTTCTGAAATAAAAACCGGAAAAGATTTAGGAACCTTGGGAGTTTTAATTTTATTGAAGGGATTAAACTCGATGTAATTCCAAACTACAGCTTTATTAAAAGCAGCTTTCAAAGTGCGGTAATAAAGTGAAGCGGAATGTTTAGAACTGGCTGCGGCAGATGATATGAATTGATCAATAATCCTTGTTGAAATAATTTGAAGTGGCATATCAGGAATATATTTTTGTAAAGCCGCAAAGGATGGTTTAACAGCTTTCTTAAGATATTTTTCTGAATAGGTATTGCTAACATAAGTTTTATATTCAGCAATAAAGCTGTTTAACATAATTGTAATTGTTTTCTCTTTCGGTTCTTCCTGTGCAACTTTCTTTTCTTTGGGTAAAGGCACAAAAGATTTTAAGAATTTTTCAGCCTCAGCCCTATTAGAGGTATGAGTAGATACTCTTTTCCTTTTGCCATCAATGAAATAAATTAATTGTAGATAAGGTGATTTTGAATCCTTGGCAAGAAACATTTTTCCTCCTTAAGATGTAACGACTTGTAACGACTTGTAACGACTACAGCATAAAAAGGACGGAAATTATGTATAATGGAAGAAATGCCACTGCCTGTCACGCAGGAGGTCGCGAGTTCGAGTCTCGTCGGCCCCGCAAAAGAAAAGCCCATTTAATTAATGGGCTTTTGTGTTTTTTAAATAATACCGGCAAACAAACAATTTTATTTTGGATTCGGTCCTTCAGTTACGATAACAAAATCTTCAGGTCTTACCCATTTTGAAAAAGCATTTTTAATATCTTCGGCAGTAAGCTGTAAATATTTTTTTGCGGCAACTGTCGGCTCATCTAAAGGGAGATCATTTATTGAACGTGAAAGCAAGCCCCCGGCAATGCTTTGCAAACTTGCTTCTGAAAGCGGAATCTCACGCATCAGCATTGCTTTTGCCTGTTCAAGCTCATGCGGCGTAACTAAAGAAGTGCGCATTTCCTTTAAATCATTTTCCACGATCTGTTTTGCTTTTGATACATTCGGCGGATCGCAGCCGTAATTAACTTCGTATGTTGATCTCGTTTTTCCAATGTTAAAAGAAGAACCGACATAATAAACTAAGCCGGAGTTTTCACGCAGATCCTTATAAAATCTTGTTGCGTAAAATGCGCCGCCAAGAACGTGGTTGCCTAATTCAAGCGCATAATAATCAGGATCGGATCTATTTAAGCCCAGAGTCTCAGCTAAAGTTACTTTGTCTTGAACGCGGCTTACATCCGGAACAGACGAGACTGAAGGTTTATTTAATGGAACCGCTGACAATTCTGTTTCCGGCTTGCTTCCGCCAGCCTTCCAGCTTCCAAAATATTTTTCAATAATCTCTTTTGCATTGTCCGGAGAAGTATTTCCGATAACAACTATTGTAGTTAAATCAGGTCTAAAAACTTTTTGATAGTATTCTTTTACATCAGCAAGAGTTATCGTACCGATTGTCTCGGGAGTTGTTTGACGCTGCACCGGATCATTTTCAGGATAAAGAGCTTTCGTTAAAGCGCGACCCGTAAGATAATCGGGGCTTTTTAATTCGCCCGCTACAGTTGCCGAAGTTTGCGTCTTGATTATATTGAAAGCGTTCTCAGGGAGCGCAGGGTTCAACTCGTTATCAGCTAAGAGTTGAACGGCTTTGTCAAAATTGTTTGAAAGTGTTTGAACTGAAAAAGACGTTCCGGCAGATTCATAAGCGCCTATATCATCTAAAGCTTTTTGAAATTCAACCCTGTCCAGAGTTTTGGTTCCATAGCCAAATAAATCTTGTAATATACTTGCTTCGCCGTCTTTATCCTTCGGTGTTTCTAATAACGAATTATTTTTTATCTCTCCATAAACAGTTATTGTGTTACTAATTGATTCCGGCTGCACGATTAATTTTATTCCATTAGGTAAGGTTGTTGCAGTCGGATTTACAACTGACTCCGGCACTTTTAATCTTCCCAATGCCGTACTTGCCCAATCTGGAAGTTGAACAGCTTTTGGGTTTTTGGGAGCGAAAGATTCCTGTCCACCGAAACCTTTTTTTGAAATTGGTTTTCCTGATGATTGGGGTGTAAGCACAGTAAAAATAGCATGGTTGTAATCAAGATATTTTTTTGCAACTCGGTTTACATCCTCGACTGTCACTTTTTCTAACGCGGCTAAATCGTCATCGGGAGAATTTCTCCCTTCGACCGCAACGGCTTCTGACCATGCGGACGCTAATCCCGATATAGAATTTTTCTGAAACTCCGCGTCGGAGATTTCATGACGCTTTTCCGCTTCAACTAAATCTTGTGAGAGACCTTTTTTGATTTCTTCATTCAAAATTGATTGAACTTCTTTTAACAATGTCTTTGAGTCAGCTCCTTTGGGAAATACGGAAAGAGCAAAACCCAAACCTGACTGCGGCAGATCGCTGTATTGAAAGCCGGCGTATAGAGCTTTACCGGTTGGTACAAGCTTTGAATAAAGATCACCGCGCTGATTGCTTAGCACATCACTGAGTATTTGCGCAGCCGCGTAATCAGGGCTATCTGAACCAGGCATTCTAAATGTAATTAAAGCTAATCCATAAGGTAAATCCGTTTTTAAATTTAGCGTATCCTGACTAACGGGTTCAAGGTTTATATCCGGTCGAACAGGAGTTTCTTTTGAAGGTATATCTTCAAATAATTTTTTAACTTCATCTAAAGCATATTGCGGTTGAACGTCGCCCACAATTACAAGCACCGCATTATTAGGCGCGTACCATTCATCATGAAACTTTTTTAACAGTTCTCCGGAAGTTTTATCAAAAGAAGGACGTGTCCCAAGCGCGTCGTGTTCGTAAGGTGTACCCTTAAACATCTCCGCTAAAAGCTTTTTGTAAAAAACATATTCCGGATTGGAAAGATCGGAAGCAACTTCTTGTTCGATAGCACCGCGTTCATTTTTCCAGAGAGAATCTGTAGATAATAAACTTTTCATTCTGATCGCCTCGATGTGAAGCGCCACATCAAGATCTTCCGAAGGTATAGTAAAATAATATTGTGTTACGGTTTGTCTTGTATCAGCATCAAAATCACCGCCCATAGCAGCCGTTATATCTGCAAGCTGATCGGCAGAAAGCTCCTTACTTCCCCTAAACATCATATGCTCGAGAGCGTGAGCCGTACCGGGAAATCCCTTTGGAGCTTCATTTGATCCGACAAGATAATTTATCTCACTGGTTACAACCGGCGCTAAAGTATTTCTAACTATTATTACTCGCAGACCGTTTTTGAGAGTTGCGCGCAAGACGTCGCCATGATCGGTCACTGCAAAGATATTAGAAGAAATAATAATGTTCATGAAAAGTATGAGAAGTAAATAGAGTAACGATGTCATTGGGGTTTTATTTAATATCTTTTTTCTTAGATGAGAATATTTCATTAGGTAACCTGCTAAAGGATGTTAAAAAAATGATTGATGATTTATAAAGTTTTTTACTTTAATCAAAAGTAGGTAATGCTTAAATAACGGTATGTAAAGTTTAGCACAAAAAAGATTGGCGGGACACGACGCATTCAAAAAATAATAAAGATCGTAAATGAAAAGTCAATTATTTTTATTCCTAACTTTATAAGCTATGTAAGAACCGCCGATAACAACAACAGCGGATCCGAAAAAAATTGCGGCTGAAGAAAAAATTACTGAGGTTATATCCATTGCCTGTTCCTTTGCTTGATTAAATGTTTTGGAATTTGTTCGTCTTTCTTTTTCTAATCCGGTAAAAAATGTACGCTAGAAAAAGTGAAATAAATGCTGTGCCGAAAAATAGCGCAGCTAAATAAACTGCGGACATGTAACTATCCATATAATCTCCTATCTTCAACAAGCAAAAATTGAGAAGATAATATTTATTGAATATGAAAACAGAAATAATTTTACATTCTAATAAAATGATAATTATTTCAGAAGTAATGCTTTTTTCGCCAAATGGTAATATTATCCGACTAAAGGGAAAAATTGAAAGGCAAAGTATTAACATAGCTGTTGGCTTTTTTAATAATACTAATCATCATATTTTTTGAACAAAAAAATAATAAAAAAGGCGGACAAACTGTCCGCCTTTTTTTAGGATATGATGAAAAGGGGGTCTTATTTCATCAGTACCATTTTCTTTGTATTTCTGAATGTTTTAGATCCATCAAGCGAAGTTGCTTCGATTGAATAGAAATAAACGCCGGAAGCCATTTGCAGTTTAGATGTATTTGTATTTAAAACTACTTCATGATAACCGGACGATTGAACACTATTTACAAGTGTTTCTATAACCGAACCTGTAATAGAATATATAACTAACTTAACATTGCTTTCAAACGGCAATGAAAACTTAATTATAGTTGATGGGTTAAAAGGATTCGGGTAATTCTGTGATAATTCGTAGCTCGATGGTCCCGCATTTAATGCTACGCTCACTTCTTTTGATAAATGTGAAGTACCATTTAAATCAATCTGATTTATTCTGTACGAAACATTTCCAGTCAAAGAAGAAGTTGTATTATCGACAAATGAATATTTGGAAATTTGAGTGCTTGTTCCTGAGCCCTCTTTAAATCCAACTGATTTCCAAGATGAACCTTGTTTCCTCTGGATCTCAAAACCTTTGTTGTTGATCTCGGTTGCGGTTTCCCATGAAATTTGAACTGCACCATTTACATTTTGCGCACTTAATGATGTTAGTTCAACCGGTGTTACGCCGCCAAGAGCAATAATAGCTGATTGTAATATTGCTGTTGTGTATTTTGGATTATGTACGCCGAAGCTTCCATCGTTCATTACGAAATAATAAGTGTAAATTCCGCGAACTACATTTGGTTTATTCTTTACTAATGAAGAATCGTATATCATGTTGCAAGGTTCTCCGCTTCCTTTGGAGTCTAATGGTAATAACGATTTTAATTCGCCTAACATACCTTGTACTTCAGTCTGGAATCCTTCGATTTTACCGTTGCCGTCTAAATCTGAATTTGCCTGAATATCACTAAATGAATTAATATTCGAACCGTGGCAGCTTCTGCACGCTACGACAAAATCTTTAGCCGTTCCGCCCGTTGTATCGATCATACTCCATTGGTGGCTTGGCTGTGCACTCGTGCCTATATTAGCCATGTGGCAAGTAACGCATGCATCTGTGGTAGCGCCGTGGGTCATTAGTCCGGTTAAACCGTCATTGCCGTATTGATAAGCATTTTGTCCAAAGAACATATCAGACTGTGGTCCATGATGTGGTCCAAAACGGTCTTTGTATCCATAATAAGGTGCTGTGTTTGTAACCGTTGTATTTACGTTATTCCTGTCTTGATGGCAAGTCATACAAATTTGTCCATTGCCGCCTGAGTTAACACTGTAACCATTCTTTAGAGTTATGGTAACCGGACGAAGTCCAAAGTTTGTTGAAACGTGCGGGTCATGACAAGCCTGGCATGTAATCGGTTTTGACGCGTCTGCTGAACTGAATCCAGGTGTTGTTTGGTTATAAGCATATTTTATGAACGCACTACCGCTATGGCAGGGGAAACATGAAGTAGATGTTGCATGACTTCCTGCTAAAGGCATTGTAGCGTGATTGGAAGCTAAGTAATAAGCACCTACCATGTGGTGTGTCGGCGCATTGTGGCATTGTAAACACACGCCTGCGTCATTGCTAACAGCTATAAATGCTGGGTTGCCATAAGCATTCACATGCCCGGTTGCCGGTCCATGGCATTGTTCGCATTCGATAGAAGACATAGCACGAACTGAAGAATATGCACTTGTATTTAAGAGATTCCACGCAGTCTGGTCGCCCTGTAAAATCTGGAAAGAACTACCGACCGGAGTGGCGTTCTTAAACATCATTGTATCATACCCAGTTTGATGAGCAGCATTGCCAAAATTTCCGTTACTTAAACTAGGATCCCAACCAGTAGTATGGCATTTAACACAAGATGCTGAATAAGTTCCTACCATTTGACCGTTAGTATTTGGGGCTACCTCAAGTTCTCCGGTAATACCTAGCTGAAATATTTGTGCGTGAGGAGTAGTTTTCCATGTATCCCATTTTTTTAAAGCGCCTGAATGGCAAGGAGCGCAATCAGTTTGATTGGTAACGCCGAAATAAAGCTCTGCATATATCGTATCAACTGAAGGCGTTCCTGCGCCAGTTCCTGTTACCGTTAATACATACATACCAACTTTATCGGGTGTAAAAATTGGACTCTGAATGCTTGCAGAATTAAATGATGCAGCCGAGCCTGTAGGTGCTGAAGTTACTGTCCAAGAAAAACCTGTAATAGTTCCTGTAGTATCAGCAGTATAATAAACTTTAGAACCTACACCTACAACCCTTAATCCGCCTGATATCGGATAAGTGCCTGGAGTATATGTTCCCAATTGTGCTGGAGATATTGCTAATCTTCTAGCTGTTACCGTTTGTGCTGAAGATTCTCCCAACGGCTCCAAGACCAGGAAACAAAGCAACAAAGTTGTGAATAGTAAACTAATTTGTTTCATAGGAATGTCCCGTAAATTATTTATAAAATAATGTTAATGCGATCAAATGTCGCAATAATCATACCGCCAGGCAGAAATAAAATAGTTCATTCTCTGTTGCTTTTATTTAGTAACTATAAATATAGTTTCCATGAAGTAAGAATAACGATTAGCGAATTTTCATTAGTGGGATAAAATATTGCTTTCGTTCTATTAAATGTTAAAATATTATACAATTGATAATTAGTTGCTATTACAAAATAATGAAGCAACATATTTCTATCTATTTACGAGAATCGGTTTTCTTTGCGTTTGAGTTGTCTCTGTTATATAGTAAATTACTTACAGCTTTTTTTAAAAATTAAAATATTATTATTTAGGAGATTTTTTTGGACAATACTTACAAGTCAGCAGGCGTAAATATTGAAGCCGGCGATGAAACTGTACAAAAAATTAAGTCACATGCCAGGTCAACATTCGGGAAAAATGTTCTTTCAGATATCGGTTTATTTGGTGGGTTTTATGAACTGGATTTAGCCGGATACAAAAATCCGGTTTTGGTTTCCAGCGTTGACGGGGTAGGTACAAAATTAAAAGTTGCATTCAGTATGGATAAGCATGATACTGTTGGACAAGACTTAGTAAATCATTGTGTAAATGACATTGCGGTATGCGGCGCTAAGCCACTTTATTTTTTAGATTATTTAGCCTTCGGTAAATTAAATCCAAATGTCGCTGAAAAAATTGTCGAAGGATTCTCAAAGGCGTGCCGTGAAAATGAATGTGCACTTATCGGTGGAGAAACTGCCGAGATGCCCGGTTTATATTCTGAAAATGAATATGATATGTCCGGAACAATTGTTGGGATTGTTGATAAATCAAAAATTATAAATGGAAATAGTATTAACGAAAGTGATATTTTAATCGGGTATTCATCAATGGGATTGCATACAAACGGCTATTCTCTAGCGAGAAAAGTCTTATTTGAAAAATATTCCGTCCAAACTAAGCTCGATTCATTGACTAAGACACTCGGCGAAGAATTATTGAGCGTACACAAGTCTTATTTGAAATTAATAAGTCACCTAAAAGAAAATATTTCTATAAAAGGATTTTCACACATTACCGGCGGCGGAATAGTCGGTAATACAAATCGCATTTTGCCTAAAGGACTTCAATTAAAAATAGATTGGAACTCGTGGCAATGGCTGGAGATTTTTAATGTTATTAAAGATGCCGGAAAAATATCCGATGAAGAAATGCGTCTTGTATTTAATCTAGGAATTGGTCTAATCGCAGTAGTTGCAAAAGAAGATGAAGCAAAAATTATTAAACTTTCCGGCGAACTGGGAGAAACTGCAAAAGTTATCGGCGAAGTTGTTAAACAATAGTCAAATAATTTTTGATGATTACACTTAAGAAAAAATATTTTTATCTTCTTTTAATTTTAATTAATCTACAAGTCTTCACTGGTTGCGGGAAAGGAATTTCTCCAGCTTCAGTTGAATCTGAGCAGCAAAAAGCCGGCTTCAGCGGCACGATAACTTTTATCGGAGCCTGGCCTGACAGCGTTCTGCGGACTCATATCGTGGTTTTTAAAAATCCGCTTAACTCAATCGGCGACTTTAATATCCTAAACTTAAGTTACTTAAGTTTACCTATTCCTACCGGTACAAAAAGTTTTAATTTTAGTTCGCTCGATTCTTCCTACATTCCGATCGGAGCCGGAGAATATTCTTATATTGCCGTCGCTCAATCAAAAACTCCACAGGTTTCTTTCAACCGCGTCGATTGGTATGTGGTTGGGGTTTATTATGCTGATGGAGACTCTACTCAACCTGGAAAATTAATTGTTCCTGAAAATACAATTATTCATAATATTAATATTATTTGCGATTTTAATCATCTGCCGCCGCAGCCTCCCGGTGGAAAATAATCATAATCTTTTTTATGAAGATTCTTATTACAGCCATATATTTCTTCTCGTTGTCAATTTTTATCAGCGCTCAAAGCTATGATATCAGCGGCGTTATTCAAGATTCACTTGGCGAATCCGTTGTGGGCGCGAATATAATATTAAAAGGCACAAAGCTGGGAAGGGTGTCTGACTTGTCCGGAAAATTTTCTTTTCAAAATTTAAAACCTGGTAAATTTTCATTAGAAGTTTCTTGCATTGGATATTCAACCTTAGCTGTTCCGGGTATCATTATAAAAGACAAACCGATTATTTTTAAATTGGTCTTGCATCAAGCCGCAATTCAAGCGGAGCAAGTCGTGGTTACGGCAAGCAAGTATGAACAAAGAATCGGCGATCTTCCTGTAAGTGCTGAAATAATTTCTTCGGATGAATTTTCTAAAAAAGATATTACTAATTTATCCGATGCAATGCGTTATGCGCCCGGCGTTAGTATGATAGACGATCAGATAAGCATACGCGGCTCAAGCGGCTACAGCAGAGGCGCCGGCACACGTGTATTAATGGAGATAGATGGAATTCCGTATTATACCGGTGACACAGGGGACATTGTTTGGGAGGCTATTCCGGTAACTCAAATTGATCACGTTGAAATAATTAAAGGCGCGTCAAGTTCTCTTTACGGTTCATCTGCAATTGGCGGAGTTGTAAATGTTATTACTAAAAATATTTCACCGCTATCATCCACTTATGTTAAAACAAGCTTCGGCTTTTACGATAAGCCGTCTTATTCAATTTGGGACTGGTCGAAAGAATTACGAACATATACTGGACTAACAGTTTCGCATTCGGAAAAAATCGGTAGTCTTGGGCTTTCAATTTCACTTTCAAGATTAGCCGATATGAGTTACGAACAAAGCGGGTTTTATACACGATATGTAGGGTTTATCAAAGGCGGTTATGATTTTACATCAAACTCTGCGTTGTCTTTTTTCTTTAACAGCCTTAATCAAGATCACGGTAATTTTTTATATTGGAAAGATTCGCGCAACGCACTTGTTCCGCCAGATGCCGATCAGGGTGAAAGTGTTTTTTCAGATAGATACATGCTTGGCGTAAATTATAAAAATATTATATCGCAAAATATTTTTATCAATTTTAGTGGAAGCTATTACAACACATACTGGCATGATCAAACATCTTCTCTTAATTCTTCAAAGACAAATTTATTCCGTGGAGAAGCCCAGCTGACTGCTAATCTTGGAGCAAGCAGTATTCTTGTTTCGGGAATTGAGGCAACGACCTCTGTAGTTAAATCTAACATTTTCAGCAGCCCTTCTGCTTATACTTTCGGCGCTTATTCCCAGTTCGATTTTAAGGCTGGTAAGAAATTTTCTTTTTCAACCGGAGTTAGATTTGATTTGAGCAAGCTTGACACACTCGCTGTTGTGAATGCGTTTTCTCCAAAGTTCGGCGTTAATTACAAAATTTCAAAACGGCTTTCACTCCGTTCCTCTTTCGGAACCGGTTTTCGCGCTCCAACATTAGCTGAAGCGTACACTTCAACATCAGCCGGCGGGCTTGTTATTAAGCCAAATCCTTCCGTTAAACCGGAAACAAGCTGGGATCTTGAATTCGGCGCAAACTACCAGCTTACTAATTTCATAAATGTTGACGGAGCAATTTTTCAAAATGAATTCTATGATTTCATCGAGCCTTCCGTTGATCCAAAAGATGGATTGATATTTTTTAATAATGTTACACGCGCAAGAATTCAAGGCGCAGAAATAAATACAAATGGAAATTTTTTCTCAAATAAACTTCGGTTTTCTCTGAATTTTATTTATCTCTGGGCAAGAGATCTGCAGCTAAATCAAGCGTTGAAATACAGACCGCGAAATTCTGTTACCGCAAGCATGGATTATATTTTTAATAATTTTGATTTCGGCACCGACTTTAAGTATTGGAGCAGGGTGGAAGAAATGGATTTTGAACTTGTTGACCTTGGCTTGCTTAAAGATGGAAGAGACCGTGTGGCTGTTTATGTTCTTGATCTGCGTGCCGGCTGTGAATTAGAATTTCTCGGAGTTCCCCTTAAGGCTGAGTTGAATATTAATAATGTTTTAAACTATAATTACGTTGAACTTATCGGCAACCTTGCGCCTATAAGAAATTATTCTTTAAGCTTTGAGTTTTCCTTTTAACATTTCATGTATTAATTTTGTTAAAAATGATTATAACCATTTAACTTAGGGCTAAGGATTAATTTTATGTTTATAGATACTCACGCACATTTGTTTTATCCGAATTTTGAAAATGATTTGGATAATGTTTTACAGCGCGCCGCTGAAGCCGGCGTTGAAAAAATTATTGTGCCGGCGACCGATATCCCGACTTCAGAAAAAGTTTTAGAGTTAGTAGAAAAATATGATTTTATTTACGGAGCCGTCGGAGTTCATCCTCATGAAACTAAAGATTGGTCAAATGAATTAATTGAAAAAATCGAACAGCTTGCACAGCATAAAAAAATTGTAGCCATCGGAGAAATCGGTCTTGATTATCACTATGATTTTTCGCCTAAAGAAAAGCAGGTTGAAGCGTTCAAAGCACAAATCGAACTCGCAGTAAAAATTAATAAACCCGTCGTAATACATAACCGTGAATCTGATTCCGATATGATGGAGATTATTCGATCTTATGCTGATACTAATTTGAGGGCTCAATTTCATTGCTTCAACGGCACTTTGGAAGACGCAAGGGAAATAGTAAAGCTAAATCATTTTATTTCCTTTACAGGAAATATTACTTTTAAGAATGCAGAAAGCCTAAGAAATATTGTATCAAACATTAGCATCGAGCATATAATGCTTGAAACTGATTCTCCGTTTATGACTCCGGAACCAAACCGCGGTAAAAGAAACGAGCCCGCTTATGTAAAATATGTTGCAGAAAAAATCGCGGATGCGCATCGATTAAAAGTTGAAGATGTTGCGCGCGTAACTTCCTTTAATGTCTTTCGTATGTTCGGCGTAGGCAACAAACCGGATACGAGCTTTACTTATACGATTGGAGAAAACTTATATCTTAATATTACAAACCGGTGTAATGCCCATTGTACTTTTTGCGATAGGAACGGCGAGGCGGAAGTAAGCGGCTACAATTTGAAGATGAGCAAAAATGAAGAACCGGAAGCGGAATATTATATCAGAGAAATCGGTGATCCGTCTAAATTTAACGAAATAATTTTTTGCGGTTATGGAGAGCCGACTATTCGCTGGCAGACTGTAAAAGAAATTGCAAGGTATGTTAAGCAGGCAGGCGGCAAGACAAGACTTAATACAAACGGTCATGGAAATTTGATTAATAAAAAAGATATTACCCCCGAGTTTAACGGACTAATCGATACTGTTTCCATCAGCTTAAATAGCGGCGATCCGCGGCAATACGCTGAAATGATGGGGCTCGATACAAATCATTTTAATGAAATGATTACTTTTGCTAAGAGTGCTAAAAGATTTGCGGGGCATGTTGTTATGACTATTGTGTCCATTAATGAAGTCGATGTAGAAAGAGCGAAAAAAATTGTTGAAGAAAAAATTGGCGCCGAATTTAGAATACGGCATTTCTTCTAATATAGATTTTATTCTACTTAAAAAACTTTTCCAATGATCTAATGAAAAAAATAATATTTCTGTTTTTTATATTTTCCGTTGCAGCTCTTGCGCAAAATTCTGCAGACGAATTAGCAGCAAGAATTGATTCAATTTATAAAGATCCGTTTCTTAAAAGCTCAATAATGGGAGTCGATATTATTGACCTCACCGCCGGTAAATCGTTATTCCGGAAAAATGAAAAATTACTTTTAACACCTGCTTCCAATCTTAAAATAATTACAACCGCCGCAGGTCTTGAATTTCTTCATCCGGATTTTAAATTCCAAACGTCTATTTATTATACCGGCGAAATTATAAATAGAACGCTGTACGGTAATTTATTTGTCAAAGGCGGAGGTGATCCTGAATTTTCAACGTCTGACTTGGAAAGTATTTCTGCCGGACTAAAAAAACTCGACATCAAAGAAATTACAGGAAATCTTTTTGGTGATGTTTCAATGATGGATTCTTTGTTCTGGGGAAACGGCTGGATGTGGGACGATGATCCTTCATCCGACGCGCCGTATTTAACCCCGCTGGATATTAACGCAAATACAATAGGCGTGGTTGTTAACGGTTCTAAATTTGGTGAAAAAGGAAGAGTGGAATTAATTCCGCAAACAAATTTTGTTAGCATAGTTAATCAGTCGGTTACTGTCCCTTCGGACAGCCCGTCCACATTAGTTGTAACACGGGATTGGGTTAATAGAAAAAATAAAATTATTGTCAGCGGCAATGTAAAATTATCTGTGCCGGATTCTTTGATGGATACAACATGGATTAATGTTTATCATCCGGAAAATTATTTTTTATCATTGCTTAAAAAAGAATTAGAATCTAACGGTATTGCTGTTGATGGAGAAAATATTATAGCGCCTGCCCCAGGCTATGCCGTAAATATTTTTAATACGAAAAGAAGTTTGGATTCTGTAGTGGTTTATACCAATAAAATTAGCTATAATCTTGGTGCAGAAATGATTTTATACTCTCTTGCAGAAAAATTTTATGGAAAGCCTGCTCATTGGCAAAATGGGGTTAAAATGATTGATAGCTTAATTTCATTATGCGGAATGAATCCCGGTGATTATAAAATAGTTGACGGCTCCGGGGTTTCACATTATAATTTAATTACTTCCGAATTAATTGTTTCTGTTTTAAAATTTATTTACTTAAACAATCCCAGCGTATTCAAGATAATTTATTCTTCCTTTCCGGTTGCCGGAGTTGATGGAACGCTAAAAAACCGTATGCTGAATTCGCCTGCTCAAAATAATGTGCATGGCAAAACCGGCTCGCTTAGCGGCGCATCAAGCTTAAGCGGGTATTTGCATTCTGCCGATAATCATATAATTGCATTCAGCATTATTATAAATAATTTTGTAGGAAGCGCAAAGGCGGCAAGAAATATACAGGATGAAATCTGCAATATTATATGCAGCATGAATTATTAGCGTGAAAATATCATCGTCAAAAAAAATATAGGAATTTATAATTGAAATATTACAAGGAATTTATTGTTACTTCAGAGCCTTTCATCCCGGAAATATTAAGCAGTATTCTCTGGCAGTTAGAAATTACGGGCGTTTCAGAAGAAGTAAATTGCCTTAAAGTTTTTTCAAATGGTGAAAGTAAGCTAACGCCGGAAGTATTATCCATAGAATTGAATAAACTGGTCGATGAAAAATTAATTCAAAATTTTATAGTTGAAGAAAATTTATTGGAAGATAAAAACTGGAATGAAGAATGGGAGAAAAGTCTTAACGTTATTAAAGTGACCGACAAGATTATTATCAAGCCGACGTTCCGCGAATATGAACCTAAACCGGATGAAATCATAATAAACATTGTCCCAAAAATGTCCTTCGGCACGGGCGAGCACCAAACAACTAAGCTTGTTCTAATGTTATTGGAAAAATATTTAACAAAGGGATGTAAATTGCTTGACGTCGGGTCGGGCACCGGGATCCTTGCTATTGCGGCTATAAAGCTTGGCGCAGCATCGGCAATTGCTGTTGATAATGACGAGTGGTGTTTTGAAAACGGCACTGAAAATTGTCAGCTAAATAATGTTGAGGATAAAATTAAAGTAATCCTTGGCGAGATCAATAATGTTGAAGAAAAACGATTCAATCTTATTACGGCAAATATTCAAAAAAATATTCTTCTTCAAATAGCGAACGGTATTAAAAATCATGTACAAAAAGACGGGATTGTAATTTTATCCGGCTTGCTTATTTATGACGAGGAAGAGATAATACGGACATACGGAAAAATAGGATTTGAATTGTTGGAAAAAAATCAAATGGATGAATGGATTGCCTTTGCTCTTCAGCTAAAATCCTAAATCATTTTATGAAGAGTCATTCTTTGCATAGTTGTGAAAGTACTACCGCCGATGCGCTTGCTACGTTGAGCGATTCTGCCATTCCGTATTTCGGTATTGAAATGACTTCATCGGAAATATTAATCAGCTCTTTTGTCGGTCCGCTCGATTCATTTGAAAAAACTATTACTGATTTCACGCCGGTTTTTACTTCATATAAATTCTTTCCTTTTAAATGTGTAGAATAAATTTTATACCCGTTCTTTTTTAACGAGCTTAATTCCTGTATAAGTTTTATTCCTTCAAAAAGTTTAAGATGGAATATCGAGCCCATGCTTGCGCGTATAGTTTTGGGATTATAAACTTCAGAGCAATTCTCACTCAGAATTATTTCTTTAACCCCGAACCAATCGCAATTCCTGATAATAGTACCTACGTTTCCGGGATCGGAAATATTTTCTAGCGCGGTAACAAGCTCGGTTTTTATATTCATCGTTTTGTCCCGGTAATAAAAAATTGCTGCAACTCCCTGCGGGTTTACCGTATCACTAAGTCTTTCAAATTCTTTGTCCTTTATAATTTCATAGTGATGGTTTTGTTGCGTTAATTTATTTATAAAATCAAAGTTTGTTTTAGCAAAATTCTTTGAAAGGAAAACCACTTCACAGCTAATATTATTTTCTAATCCTTCTTCAACAATTTTCCTGCCTTCGGCTATAAATTTTTTTTCTTTAAGCCGACACTTTTTCTGAAGAAGCGATGAATAATATTTCAAATCATTATTGGATATCATCAAACGAGGTCAGTATAATTTTGTTTGTTGTTTGAATTTTGCCCTTCGTCAAGTTTCTTCAAATATTCCCATGAATAAATGCCGGTATTATGTCCATCTTTCCACTCAACTTGTATTGCATATTCGCCGACAGGTGTAATGTTTTTTATCTTGTACATATTCTCAGAAATAAATGCGGGCTTAGGTGGACGGTAAGTTTTTAATAAAACAGTCTCACCTTTGCAGCCGGCGCAAGGGCATTCTTCACGAAGATATTTTAATTTAATTTTGCTTTCTTTATTATCGCTCCATTTAATAGAGAGCGAATCTTTGTCTACAATTTTAATTTGCTTGGCTGTCATCTGTTTTACTAATAAAAAGGATCAAAACAAGTTTAACAAAAAATACTTTTTTAACCAAAAGCAGTAATGTAGTCAGATAAATTTCTTGCAAACGAAGATAAAATATTTTAATTTTGATAACTAAATTTTTGCAAATGCAGCCGGCTAATGTAGCGGTTATAGAATTGGGAAAATGAGCAAAAAGTTTTAGTCTATAAATAGTGCTGGCGTAGCTCAGCTGGTAGAGCAGCTGATTTGTAATCAGCCGGTCGGCGGTTCAAATCCGTCCGCCAGCTCTTGAATAAAGCCTTGTAAGCTAAATACTTGTAGGGCTTTTTTATTTATATCTTGAATAGTGCGGAAGTACAAAGGGAAGTACAAAATTAAGCTTATGAGAAGTGCGTTTGTTTGAAGCTAATGTCTTTATCAAAACTCAAAAACCCAATTTACACACACATTATTTTATTGACTACTCCAAAAGACAAAAGCACAAAATATTTTTATGGACATTTTACTTCCATTCCGCAGACAATATCCTTAGCCATTCTATTTTGCTATATCTCAAAATAAAAAGATGGGGCATTGCGGTCTTAATATAACTTAGTTATTCCCTTAAATAAATTTTTCGTTTTTATTTTTTTCTATAGTCTTTATATAATGATTTAACAAATTTACAGCACCCCTATCCGCTATGATTATTGTGTGCTTGCGCTGAAGAATCATGCTGGTAGAAATTATTTTATAAAAGGTTGAATTGCACTGGTTGTCCTTTTTTACTATAAATAAATAAGGTGTATAAACAAAAGCTAAACCAATAAGAATATATATTGGCATAATTTTAATTTTCCTTTCTAAATATTTACGTCTATTTTAATAACTAAATGATTATTTTAAATCAGCTTCATTTCCCTTTTATCAATCCAAATGGATTGCCAGAAGCTTTGTTTAAATTATGATGAAAATATAAAAACCGGATTATTTTATAGATTTAAATAAATTAAAAATCTTTAAACTATTTAAAATCTTATATGGGATATTTCTCCGTATCATCAATAAATTTCTAAGGTGCGAAAGTTGTCATGAAATCAATTATGACATTAGACATTACACAGTTATTGTTTCTCCTCGCTACTTTTTTAAGTGCGGTGGGATTGATTTATATTATCTATTCCAGGTCCGGCAGAGATAAACAAAGCCAGCTTTTTATTCTTATACTGCTGTTAATTATCGGTTATTTAATTTCTCACAGCGTTCATTTCTTGTTGATGAATTCGGAGAATGTTACCATACTCGATATCTCATGCCATTCTTTGTTGCTTCTTATTATTGTAACGATAACGTTCTTCAGCTGGAATTTTCCTCACCCGCAAAAAATGGGTTTGTTGAAGAGCCTTTCAATTTTAATCCCGGCAATAATATTATTTATTCTTTTATGGAGCGGAAATCTTATCCATGAATCGCACATGCACGGCAGTATGTTTGAAGCACATTTCGGTCCGCTTTATCCCGTGTATCTAATCTTTTATACTTCGCTTATCGCAGTAAATTTTTATTGGCTCGTCAAAAAATATTACAGTGAGAAGGATGAGCTGCTGCGCAAGCAAATTATAATGCTCACGCTCGGTTTAATTATTACAAATTTAATCTCATTTATCTTTGGATTATTTCTGCCCTGGTATCTCGGCTTCTATTACTTAGTGGAAATGAGCCCGGTTGCTTTTCTTATCGGTGTAATACTTTTTATTACCGTTGCAATTAGTAAGTTTGATATGTTTGCATCTTCGTTGGGAAGGCTGCACAATTTCAGCATAAAGAAGAAAATTATTTTAAGCTCGCTTATACTTGTACCAATAATAATTCTTCTAATTCAAATTCCGCTTGTAAAAATTATTTTTGATATTAAGTCCAACAGTGAACTGATGCGCTACTTTCTGCTGAGTGTTTTCGGCGGGCTGATTGTAAGCGTAAGCATCGCGTTTGTAATTATAAAAATAATTTCGAACCCGCTTAACAAATTAAAAACAAAGGCGCATGAAATTGAAAAAGGAAATTACGGCATAAAGCTTAACCTTAACACTAATGACGAAATTGGTGAGCTGACCAAAGCATTTAATAATATGTCGGAGACTTTAAAAAATAATACAGATGATTTGATAAGAAAGGAAAAGCTTGCCGCGCTTGGTAAAATGGCTGCAGTTCTCGCTCACGAAATTAAAACGCCGCTTACTTCAATTAAAATGAATGCCGATATTATTGCCGAGACTTTTGAGCCGGAGGCTCATCAGCCTCTGGCTGAGGGTTTAAGCGAACAAGTTAAAGAGAATTTTGAAATAATGAAAACCGAAATCAACCGTTTGAATAATCTTGTAAAAGACGTTCTCAGGTTTTCCCGACAGATGGAATTGGATTTTTCCGAGGTCAATTTAAAAGACTTAATAGAAAATGTTCATAATCAGCTAAGCAAAAAGCTGAATGATAAAAATGTAATCCTTGTTAATAACACAGAAAATATTTGTCTCGAAGCTGATGCAGATAAGTTGAAACAAGTTTTTATCAATCTCATTGATAACTCGATTGAAGCCGTCGACCAAAACGGAATTATCGAAATTTCTTCCCGGAGAAATAATGAGGATAATTCAATTTTAATTTATGTTAAAGATAACGGAAGCGGCATCGACCCGGAACTTAAAGTATTCGAGCCGTTCTTCACTTCAAAAGCATCCGGCACCGGGTTGGGACTTTCCATATCTCAAAAAATTATTGAACAGCACAAAGGCGCTTTTAATCTTGTAGCCTCCCAAAAAGGCGAAACAATTTTCGAAATAAAGCTGCCATTAGAACAAAAGCATGCAGAAGAAAAAATATAACTTGATGACTGAAAAAAAAGAAAGTTAAAATGGAAAAGATTTTAGTAATAGATGACGACCAATCAATTAGAAAAACTTTAACCGGTTATCTAAAAAAACAGAACTATGAAGTGCTGTCGGCGGAGAATGGTCTTGAAGGAATTAAAATCATAAAAAACGAATTGCCCGACCTCGTCATTACAGATATAAGAATGCCTGGCGCTGACGGCTTTGAAGTACTTAAAAATGTTAAAGAAATTGACCCGCACATCCACGTTATAATTATTACCGCCTTCGACGATATGCAAACCACAGTTAAAGCTATGCAGCAAGGCGCTTATGATTATATCGAAAAACCTCTGGAAATTGATAATCTAAAAATTACAATTCAAAGAGCTTTGGAAAATAAAAGACTCAGCGACCAGCTTGACACTTTTGTAAATGAAAAGACAGAAGAATATTTTATCGAAAATACCTTAATTGGCAAAACGCCTCAGATGAGGCAGGTATTCAAAAAAATCGGTCAGGTTTCATCAAGCCGTGTTAACGTTTTAATTGAAGGCGAAAGTGGAACCGGTAAAGAATTGGTCGCCCGCGCTATTCATTACAGCGGCGTTACAAAAGTCTATCCGTTTGTTGCCGTTAATTGTACAGCGCTAACCCAATCACTTTTAGAGAGCGAGCTTTTCGGACATGTTAAAGGCGCTTTTACCGGTTCTATTCGTGATAAAAAAGGAAAGTTTGAGCTTGCCGGTGAAGGGACAATATTTCTTGATGAGATTTCTGAAATATCTCCGAATCTCCAGGTAAAGCTCTTGCGCATTCTTCAGCAGAAAGAATTTGAGAAAGTCGGCGGCGAAACTTTAATTCCAATGCAAGCACGTGTAATTGCGGCTACAAATAAAAATTTAAATGAGCTTGTCGAAGCAGGCAAATTCCGCGAGGATTTATATTTTAGACTTAAAGTTTTCTCCATCGACATTCCGCCTTTAAGAGAAAGAACGGGTGACATACCTTTGCTCGTCAGCCACTTCTTAAATAAAATAAATCTTGAGCTACACAAAAATGTTAATAAAATTCCCGAAGAAGTAATTGAGATGCTTAAAAATCATTTTTGGGTTGGCAATGTAAGGGAATTGGAAAATACTTTGATGCAGGCGGTTGTTCTTTCATCCGACGATGTTTTGCTAAAAGAAAATATTTTACTTAGAAAATCTGAACAACCTTCTTCTGGTGCTGAGGATACTCAACACTCTAAAGTTGAATTTATTTCACTTGAAGAATTAGAGAAAAGACACATCAAAAATATTTTAGTCGCATTGAAATGGGATAAAAATAAAACTCATAAAATCCTTGGAATTTCTTTGCCGACACTTTACAGCAAGATTGCACATTACAAACTATCGCCGTTTGAAGAGAAACAATAATAGTTGGCTAACTTTTCCCTATTAAAATCTTTAAAAATATTTAAACTTCTTTAATTCCCCGCATACTTCCTCAATTGGGAATCTTCAAATGTAAATTAAAATCAATCTTTTCCCTTTGGCATAATAGTTTCTATTACCCAATTCATTTAAGAAGAACTATATCTAAGGAAGATTAAACTAATGGTAAAGTTTTCAAGATTAATTTTTTATTTACTCATTCCAATTTCAATTTTTGCACAAACTGCGGATGACAGCTTAAACGCACTTGTAAGGGAGGCTCTGCAAAACAATCTTCAGCTTAGAGCGGCACGCAGCCAAACTTTAGCACAAAGGACAAAGATAAATCAAGTAACTGCGTGGGATCCGCCGCAAGTTGGAATTTCCTTTTACCAAACTCCAATTCAATCGTTTCCTAATCCGATAAAGAACGGAATGGAGACTGATTATTACATCCAGCAGATGTTTCCGTTTCCGGGCAAGCTAAGCAATATGGGTAAATCAGCCGAGAACAATGCAGAAATGTACGCGCAGCAATATAAGGAATTGGAAAGAAGCATCATCAATGAATTGAAGTCAACTTACTATGAACTTTTTTATGTTCAAAAGAAAATTGAAATAAATAATGAGAACCAGATTCTGCTTCAGCAGCTTGTTAATATTACTGCAAAGCAGTATGAAGTCGGAACCGGGCAGCAGGCGGATATACTGAGGGCGCAGACGGAATTGTCTACACTTATAAACGACGGTGTTAATCTTGAAAAAGAAAAAAGAAATGTTGAAACGATGCTCAACACAATTTTAAGCCGTCCGGCAGACGGAACGTTCCCGCAAATTTCTGCAATTGAAGATACAATCCCAAGTTGGACTTATACCCAGCTTTCGTCTTTAGCTTTTGAAAATAGACCGGAGCTTAAGGCTATGCATTACAACATCAAAATGAATGAAGCAGAGCTTGCGGCATCAAAACTTGAATACTATCCGGACTTTATGGTGCAGCTTATGTATAAAAACATGACCGGCACAACGAATGATTTTTGGTCGACTATGGTTGGTGTAAATATTCCGCTGGCTTTCTGGTCGAAGGATAAATATACAGGCAAAGTCGAGGAGAACAAAATAAATATCAGCACGGCAGAGGAACAATTAAACGCTTCAAAAAATATGGTAGCCGGTCAGGTTCAGAATGCGCTCATAAAAATTCAAAGCAATAAAAATTTGATTGACCTTTATAAGAACACTGTAATTCCGCAGGCTCAGCAGACTCTTCAATCCACTCTTGCCGAATACCAAACCGGCAAGACGGAATTTTTAATGATTATAGACGCGTACAAAATGGTCTTAATGGCAAAGCAGGATTATTACATGTCGCAGATGAATTACATGCAAAGCCAATCGCTGCTTGAACAGGCGGTAGGATTGAGCATCGATCAGATAAAAGAAGAAATTAAATAGGAAGATTACGGAGAAACTTAAATGAAGAAAATAATTATTACCGGCATCATAAGTATTATAATAGGATTGGGCGCCGGATGGTTTATTTTTAACAATCATACTTCAACAACAAACAGTAAACCGGGAGAAAGAAAAATTCTTTTTTACCGCTCGCCTATGAACCCAACTGTTACTTCCAAAGTGCCGATGAAGGATCAAATGGGAATAGATTATGTCCCCGTTTATGCGGATGAAAGTTCATCCGGCGGTGAAAGAAAAATAGCTTACTACCGCTCGCCGATGAATCCAAATGAAACTTCGCCGGTTCCTAAAAAAGATGAGATGGGAATGGATTACGTTCCGGTTTATGCAGACCAGGTCGGCTCAAATCAAATTCACATTGACCCGGCTACACAGCAAAATATCGGCGTTACTACCGAGGTTGCAAAAAAAATGAAATTATCAAGAACGATTAGAACAACCGCCAACATTGCTTATGATGAAACAAAGCTCTACACAGTTTCCACAAAAATTATGGGCTACATTGAAAAGCTTTATGTTGATTACACCGGTCAGGTTGTAAGGAAAGGTCAGCCGCTTTTAAGCATTTACAGTCCTGACCTGGTAAGCACACAGGAAGAATATCTTCAAGCTATGAAATACAGAAATGAAATTTCGGGCAGCGGTTCCGCAATAAGCAAGCAAGGCGCTGAACAGCTTGTTCAAAGTGCAAAGCGAAGACTTCTTTACTGGGATATTTCTGAAAAAGAAATTCAAGCTCTTGAGAAAAGAGGTACGCCGGAAAAGACAATGACAATCTATTCCCCCGCAAACGGAATAGTAACGGATAAAATGGTAATCAACGGACAGAACATTATGCCCGGAATGGCGCTCTATAAAATTGCCGACCTTTCAACCGTTTGGGGGATGGCTCAAATCTATCAGTACGAGTTTCCATGGATTAAGCTTGGTGATAAAGTTGATTTACAACTATCTTATATTCCAGGAAAAACTTTCCAAGGTCGCATTACATATATCTATCCATATCTTGACCCCGAATCAAAAACAGTTGAAGTAAGAATTGAAATTCATAATACAAGCAGTTATGAATTTAAGCCCGGCATGTTTGCCGATGCGACAATAAAATCTCCGCTTACGCTTGAAACAGTAGCCGTTCCTAATCAAGCTATCATTCATACCGGGACAAGAGACGTTGCGATAATCGCTCTCGGCAACGGTTACTTCAAACCTGTAAACGTTACTCTCGGCGCACGAGGCGACAGCGGTTATGTACAAATACTTAATGGAATAAGTGAAGGCGAAGACGTTGTAACTTCATCTCAATTTCTAATTGATTCCGAAAGCAACTTGAATGCAGCGTTGAATAATATGAATCAGCCTGCCGGTTCTGGAAATACCGATACTTCATCGCAAAGCAATTCGCCAAAAAGTAAAATGACAAAACCTGAATCAAAGAAAGATGATATGAGCGGTATGCGGATGAATGGCAGTCATTCATCTTCTATTGAGTACAAAGGCGTAATTGACGTGAGGTCGATTGATGACAATAAAGACGGGAAGATTTATCAGTGCCCGATGGACTTTAACGTTCTCTCCGATAAGCCCGGAGTCGACCCGAAATGCGGAATGAAGCTTCAGCAAGTTACCATCAAGCAGGCAGAAGAGAATTTAGTAAAGCATGGATTTAAGGTTAAATAAAGCATGAAAAATGGAAACAAAAACAAAAACATTCAATCATGCGTTTATGCAACCATGCAATCTTCAAAGGAGTTTTAGATGTTAGAAAAAATAATAGAGTATTCAGTTAAGAACAGATTCCTTGTAATACTCGCCGTTGTATTCTTAATGGGCTGGGGAATTTATTCGCTGTACTCTATACCGGTTGATGCGATACCGGATTTAAGCGATGTACAGGTAATCATCTACACAAAATATGAAGGGCAGTCTCCTCAAATTGTTGAAGACCAGGTAACCTATCCGCTTACAACGGCACTTGTTTCTGTGCCCGGCGCAAAAGTGGTTAGAGGTTATTCCTTTTTCGGTTACTCGCTTGTTTATGTAATCTTTAAAGACGGCACTGACATTTATTGGGCGCGCAGCAGAGTTTTGGAATATCTTAACTACGCCGCTAAAAGATTACCGGCTAATGTTGTTCCTACATTAGGACCCGATGCAACCGGCGTAGGCTGGGTGTTTGAATATACTCTTTCATCAAACAAACGCTCGCTGGCAGACCTTCGAACAATTCAGGATTGGTACCTAAAGTATCAGCTTAGTTCCGTTCCCGGCGTTGCAGAAGTTGCAAGCATCGGCGGATATGTAAAGCAATACCAAGTAACGGTAGACCCCGCAAAATTACTGGCTTACAATATTCCATTAAGCGATGTTGAAATGGCTATAAAGAAATCCAATAACGATACCGGCGGTGAAGTAATTGAAATGGGAGAATCGGAATTCATGATTCGCGGCTTGGGTTATATAAAATCGATTCAAGATGTTGAAGACATTCCGATAATGATTGATAAAAAAACTAACACGCCGGTTTACATAAAAGATATTGCTAACGTTGCATATGGTCCTGAGATGAGGAGAGGCTTAGCTGAATCTGACGGCAAGGGCGAAACTGTAGGCGGAATTATTGTAATGCGCTATGGAGAAAATGCGCTTTCGGTTATCGAAGGAGTTAAAAAGAAGCTTGCTGAATTAAAGCAAGGTCTTCCGCCGGATGTAAAGATTACGCCGGTTTATGACCGTTCCACTTTAATTGAAAGAGCAATCGATACGCTAAAGGATAAGCTGATTGAAGAAATATTAATCGTCGCTTTCGTTTGTATTTTATTTTTGATGCATTTCCGTAGCGCCTTCGTAGCAATCTTTACGCTGCCTACTGCGATTTTAATGGCGTTCATTGTAATGCGCGCTCAAGGAATAAACGCAAACATTATGTCTCTCGGCGGAATTGCAATTGCCATCGGCGCAATGGTTGATGCTGCAATAATAATGATAGAAAATGCACACAAGCATATTGAACATGATAGCTTAAAACCGCCCGAACAAAGACGGGAACACTGGCAGTTAATTATTGAAGCGGCAAAGGAAGTCGGTCCGTCGTTGTTCTATTCGCTGCTGGTAATTACCGTTTCCTTCATCCCGATATTCACTATGGAAGCGCAGGAAGGAAAGCTATTCAAGCCGCTCGCCTTTACCAAAACATATTCTATGGCGGCTGCGGCAATTTTATCTATTACACTTGTTCCGGTATTAATGGGCTACTGGATTCGCGGAAATATTAAGCCGGAAGAAAAAAATCCAATAAATAAATTCTTAATTAAGATTTATCATCCGGTCGTGAACTTTGTAATCAAGCATTGGAAGTATGTTATTATAACTACTCTGGTTTTACTTGGAATTACATACATTCCATTTTCAAAAATCGGCAGTGAGTTTATGCCGCCGCTTTACGAAGGCGATTTGCTCTACATGCCTACTACTCTTCCCGGAATTTCTATTACTAAAGCAAAAGAATTGCTTCAGCAGACCGATAAAATAATTGCTTCCTTCCCGGAAGTGCATCATGTGTTCGGAAAAATCGGAAGAGCAGAAACCGCAACCGACCCGGCGGGTCTTGATATGATGGAAACAACCATTATGCTGAAGCCGGAAAGCGAGTGGCCCGAAGGAATGACTGTGAAAAAGCTTATCGACCAGATGAATGAAGCAATTCATTTTCCCGGTGTTACTAATGCGTGGACAATGCCGATTAAAACAAGAACCGATATGCTCAGCACCGGAATTAAAACTCCGGTGGGAATAAAAATATCCGGTCCTAATCTTGATACGCTTCAATCAATCGGTGAAAAGGTTGAAGCGGTAATGCACACTGTTCCCGGCACTCTCAGCGCTTATGCTGAAAGAACTGTCGGCGGAAATTATGTTGATATAAATATCAACCGTGAGGAAGCTGCAAGATACGGACTGACGATTCAAGATGTAGAAGATGTTATTCAATCAGCTATGGGAGGAATGAATGTAACAACTACTATTGAAGGACTGGAAAGATTTCCTGTTAATTTAAGATACGGACGAGAGCAGCGCGATAATGTTGATGATTTAAAAAGAGTTCTCGTTCCAACACCAACCGGCGCGCAAGTTCCTATGGAGCAACTTGCGGATTTTACCGTGCACAAAGGTCCAATGGTTATTAAAACCGAAGGCACAAGACCCAACGCATGGGTTTATGTTGACCTTAAAACTTCCGATATCGGAACTTATGTAAAAAATGCTCAAAGAATTGTCGCACAAAGTATAAAGCTTCCGGCAGGCTACAGCCTTGTTTGGAGCGGCGAGTTTGAATATATGCAGCACGCCAATCAGCGTTTGATGGTGGTTATCCCGATGACGCTGTTCATCATCTTCTTAATTATTTTCTTAAACACTAAATCATTAAAGAAAGTCGCAATTATTTTCTTAGCTGTTCCGTTTTCACTCGTCGGAACTTTCTGGCTGCTGTTCATTTTAGGATATAACCTAAGCATCGCAGTCTGGGTTGGTATAATTGCGCTTGCCGGACTCGATGCTGAAACCGGCGTTGTAATGCTTCTTTACCTTGACGTTGCCTACAAAGAATGGCAGGACAAAGGAATGATGAGAGGCATTAAAGATTTGATTGACTCAATCCATCACGGCGCTGTTAAAAGAGTAAGACCAAAAATTATGACGGCTTCCGTTATTGTAGCGGGCTTGGTTCCAATTATGTGGAGCAACGGCGCCGGCGCGGATGTAATGAAAAGAATCGCGGCTCCTATGCTTGGCGGTGTTGTTACTTCGGTGCTGATGGAGCTAGCTGTTTACCCGGTTATTTATTACTTGTGGAAGTCCTATGAGCTTAAAAAGAAATTTAAACTCGAGGGTAAGTTGTTAGAGAATTAATATAAAAATAGAGATGACATCTTTTCCTAAAGATGTCATCTCTTTAGGTATAAAAATGAAATACGTAGTTCTAATCATCGTTGTCGCATTATTCGTCTTTTTCCTCCGAAGAAAATTTAAGAAAGCCTCAGAAGGAAAAGACTGCTGCAAATAAAAAATGTAATATCAGTTATTAATTATAATCTATAAAAATTTAAGGAGTAAAATCATGAAAACAAATCTTGTAAGAACATTGTTCTATTCGTTTGCAGTTATAAGTCTTGCCGCTTCATTTACTTTAGCGCAAGACTCAACTAAATCCAAATCTTCCAGTTATAAACATAAATTGGAAATGAAGATGGATAGCGGCATGAAAGCTGAAAAGATGGAAGAAGATCATTCATCACCGGTAGCCTACATAGGAGTGATTGATTTAAAATCAATAGACGATAACAAAGACGGCAATGTTTATCAATGCCCGATGGACTTTAATGTTTTATCCGACAAGCCCGGAGTCGACCCGGAGTGCGGAATGAAACTCAAAGAAGTTACCTTGGCAAAAGCGAATAAAAATTTGGTAAAAGCGGGATTCAAAGTAAAGTAAAAATAATTTCTTAGTGCTTGTCTCCACATCATTTTTTTTACCGCCGAGACAAGGAGACAAAGAGAATTATGATGATAAGCTATCCATGCTAAGTTGTTTTTAGATTACTGTAAAATGCAAATAGAAATCAAATGGTTTAAAAGATAAAATCGAGATCAATTGTAAATGCCCGACAATATCCGGGCATTTTTTTATTCGACGATAAAAATAGAAGTGTTTTTATGCTGCTGCGCTACCGGTAAATCAAGCTTAGAAAAAGGCGGCTCGGGAATTATCCCGTAGAATTTATTTCATTTTGGAAAACTAAAGAGAAATCTTTAAGTTTATTTAAAGAATCGATTTAAAAATCATCAAATAAAATTTTAAAATACTTAAATTTAAAACACTAATTAAAAAGTTAAGGAAAAGAAAAATGCAGAAAGCGGATATCGGGTTAGTCGGGCTTGCCGTTATGGGAGAGAACCTTGTACTAAATATGGAAAGTCACGGCTATACGGTTTGTGTGTATAACCGTACTGTTGAAAAAGTAGAAAATTTTCTAAAAGGAAGAGGCGCTGGTAAAAAAATAATCGGCGCTCATTCGATTGAAGAATTAGCAGCGTCGTTAAAGGCGCCCCGGAAAATTATGCTGATGGTAAAAGCCGGCAAGCCGGTTGATGATTTTATCGAGCTGATTTTGCCGCATCTTGAAAAAGGCGATATAATTATTGACGGCGGTAATTCACATTTCACAGATACTATAAGAAGAACAAATTATATTGAGCAGAAAGGATTTCTTTTTATCGGCACCGGAGTTTCCGGCGGCGAAGAAGGAGCGCTCAAAGGTCCTTCTATTATGCCAGGTGGCTCAATTAAAGCGTGGCAATATGTAAAGCCTATTTTCCAATCGATAGCTGCTAAGACCGATGACGGGACTGCCTGCAGCGACTGGGTCGGTGAAAACGGCGCGGGGCACTTTGTTAAAATGGTCCACAACGGAATAGAGTACGGCGATATGCAGCTTATAAGCGAAGCTTATTTCATCATGAAAAAATTGCTCGGCTTGTCTGCCGATGAAATGTCGGAAGTATTTAAGGAATGGAATGAAGGCGATTTAAATAGCTATCTAATAGAAATTACACGGGATATTTTACAATTTAAAGATGAAGACAAAACTCCGCTCGTAAATAAAATACTTGATTCCGCCGGACAAAAGGGAACCGGCAAATGGACCGGCATGTCGGCGCTTGATCTGGGAACCCCGCTTACTCTTATCGGCGAATCCGTATTTGCGCGCAGCTTAACTTCGATGAAAGACGAGAGAGTTGAGGCTTCTAAAATTATTAATGCTGCCGATACTAAATTCGAAGGCGATAAAAAAGCGCTGCTGGAAGATTTAAAGCACGCGCTGTATGCCTCTAAGATTGTTTCATACGCGCAGGGCTTTGTATTGATGAAAGCGGCTGCTGCCGAGTACCATTGGAATTTAAATTACGGCGATATTGCTTTAATGTGGCGCAGCGGCTGCATCATCCGCTCGATCTTTTTAGGAAAAATAAAAGAAGCTTTTGATAATGATCCCGCGTTGCCGAATCTATTGCTGGACCCGTTCTTTAAACAGAAAGTTGAACTCGCTCACGGAGCATGGCGCAGAGTAGTTGCTCAATCAATATTAAACGGCGTATGGATTCCCGCTATGTCAACCGCGGTAAATTATTTTGACGGCTACCGGAGTGAGAATCTTCCTGCAAATTTACTGCAGGCTCAAAGAGATTATTTCGGCGCGCATATGTACGAGCGTTTAGATAAACCCCGCGGCGATTTCTTCCATACGAACTGGACCGGACACGGCGGCGATACTTCATCGTCTGCTTATTCCGTTTGAAATTATTCGTAATCAGCCGGTTGGCGGTTCTAATCTGTTGCTAAGTCTTAATGCCCCGGAGAATAAATATTTTTCGGGGTACTTTATTTTAAAGCTTTTTACAAAAATAAAAAGTAATACATAGGTTATAATTGCGTATTTATTTCTGAGCATGTGCAAAAATTTCCCGGCAAAAAAAACTTACCACGCAATTGAATAAATTATCCAGGCATTTGAAAATTATTATACAATGAAAAATTATGGAATTTGTCTTTAACTTGAATTTATCGGCAATGGCATAGTTTTGTATAAGTCAAAATGTGTAAAAAGTAATTAAAATATTAGATGCTGCTCATTTAATATTAGTATAAACTATTTATAATTTGACTTAAGGAGTTAATTGTATGAAAAATTTAGTAATGATGTTCTACTTATTGATTTTCGGTGTAGTAATGTTTTACGGTTGTTCTAAAAATAATAATCCTGTTGCGTCTTCATCAGGCGCAGGAATGATGAAGGTGCAGATGACCGACAGCCCGGCAGGTTATTCGGAAGTGAATGTTGTTATCGATAGTGTTCAGGCGCATATTTCAACAAGCGACAGTTCTAGCGGCTGGTTCACTTTGAATAATAAGCCGGCAACATATAACTTGTTGCTGCTAGTTAACGGAACCAACGCGGTAATTGGCGATGATACTTTACAAGCCGGTTATTATGACCAGATTAGATTATTCGTTGGCAGCGGTAGTAATGTTGTATTGAACGGACAAACATTTGCTCTTACTACTCCCAGCGGAAGCCAGAGCGGGATTAAGCTGAATGTAAACGCGACTGTGCAGACGGGGATAGCTTATTTATTAACATTGGATTTCGATGCTAATCAATCAATAGTTGTTACCGGCTCTCCGGTAAGCCCGAAGTATATCCTAAAGCCGGTAATTAGAGTTGTTGCGTCTGCAACAACAGGTATTATTTCCGGTCTTGTTTCACCGTCGTCAGTAACGACTGATATATGGGCTATGGACGGCACTGATACTGTATCCACTTCCACCGATGCGTCCGGCGGATTCAGCATTCAGTATTTATCTCCGGGCAGCTATAATATACTTATGGCTCCGCATGATACAACTTACAAAGATACAACCATTGCTAATGTAGCTGTGACTGCTTCAAATACTACAAGCATAGGGACTGTAATTCTTACTAAAAAATAAAATCTATCTAATAGGAAATATTAATAAGCCGGTTAAAACCGGCATCAGCTAAGGGCGGGACTTTGTCCCGCCTGACGGAGAGACATGAAATATCTTCAGTATATTATTTACTCACGGACGCAGCTTCCGTCCGTGCAGAGGTATTATTAAAACTCTTCGATGGAATAATTACTAAATGCTGCCGGAAATCTGAAAACGTATTTTTACTTTTATTAACTCTATGTTTATAAAATATACTGGAAGCTTGCAAGCACCGGCAGGAATGCGCCTTTAGCATTCATCAGCAGACTGAATCTTCCTTCGACACCGATTCCAAACCTTGAACTAACCGGTATAATAAATCCA
>Ga0187812_1000078_pt1 | contig 33850 bp, 34 predicted proteins | sample NC_S_2_FD_130582 | JGI IMG/M metagenome (GOLD analysis project Ga0187812, IMG submission 130582) | Wetland sediment microbial communities from Neuse River Estuary, North Carolina, USA - ASW-S_2 | ecosystem: Environmental > Aquatic > Freshwater > Wetlands > Sediment | place: USA: North Carolina...
AATTCTCATTTCTGCATGCGGAACTTCGTGGCATGCGGGGCTTGTCGGAAAATATATGCTTGAGCAATTTACAAGAATTCCTACCGAAGTAGAATATGCTTCGGAGCTGAGATATAGGAACCCGATTATAGAGAAAGGCGACACAATTTTTTTCATTTCTCAGAGCGGTGAAACGGCGGATACGCTTGCCGCTTTGAAAGAATCAAAAATAAGAGGCGCGCTTGCGCTTGGTATTTGTAATGTTGTCGGAAGTTCAATCGCGCGCGAAAGTAATGCGGGGGTTTACACACACGCCGGTCCTGAAATAGGTGTTGCGTCAACCAAAGCGTTTACTTCACAGCTTGTCACGCTTTCTTTGATCACTCTTTTGATAGCGCGCAAAAAAAATATGAGCCTTATAGACGGCAAAACTATTGCGAATGAGCTTGCGTCAATCCCGGATAAAATTTCCGAAATATTAAAGCTAAATTATGAAATTGAAAAAATCGCCGAAGCATTTAAGGATTCAAAGAATTTTCTTTATCTCGGACGCGGCTATAATTTCCCGGTCGCATTAGAGGGCGCGTTAAAGCTTAAAGAAATTTCTTACATTCATGCCGAAGGCTACCCGGCGGCTGAAATGAAGCACGGACCAATCGCGTTGATCGATGAAAACATGCCTGTAATTTTTATTGCCCCAAAAGATTCTACTTATGATAAAATTATCAGTAACATCCAGGAAGTTAGAGCAAGAGGCGGACGCATTATTGCCGTCGCTAGTGAAAGAGATAATGAAATTGATAAACTAGTAGATTTCACAATTAAAATTCCGGATACAATTAGAATGTTAATGCCGCTGCTTACAGTAATCCCGCTTCAGCTTTTAGCTTATCATATTGCCGTAAAGAAAGGATTGAACGTAGATCAGCCAAGGAACCTCGCTAAGAGCGTAACGGTTGAATAAAATAAACTGTTATCCGCTGTTTTATTTTTTTGAAGGATTTTATCAAGTTTATTCTTTATTTTTGTTAAGAAGATGTTCGACAAAATTGAATATTTTCTAATAAATAAAATATTTCTAAACAATAGATCGGGGATCTTATGAACACCAAAAATATCTTGATCATGGGAGCCGCAGGCCGCGACTTCCACAACTTCAATGTTTACTTCCGCGATAACGAAGAGTACAATGTTGTCGCATTCACCGCAACTCAAATTCCCAATATTGACGGCAGAATTTATCCGCCTGAATTAGCGGGAAAGCTTTATCCTAACGGTATTAAAATATATGAAGAAAAATACCTGACGGATTTAATCAAACAACTCAACGTGCATGAAGTTGTTTTCTCGTATTCCGATGTTACTTTTAATTATGTTATGACCAAAGCGTCGATTGTTAATGCAGCCGGAGTATCGTTCAAGCTGCTCGGCGCGGATGATACCATGATTAAAAGTACAAAGCCAGTTATTTCAATTATTGCTGTTAGAACCGGATGCGGCAAATCCCAAACTTCGCGAAGAGTTGTACAAGCTTTGCGGGAAGCGGGGAAGAAAGTAGTTTCAATACGTCATCCCATGCCTTACGGAGATCTGGTAAAACAAAAAGTCCAGAGATACGGTTCAATCGAAGATCTAAAAAAATATGATTGCACCATCGAGGAAATGGAAGAATACGAACCTCATATTGTTATGGGCAGTGTTATATACGCCGGCGTTGATTACGCGGCTATTCTTGCCGAAGCAGAAAAAGAAGCGGATATAATTATCTGGGACGGCGGCAACAACGACATTTCGTTCTATAAGTCGGATCTTACTTTCACGGTTGTTGATCCGCATAGACCTGGGCACGAGATGATTTATTATCCCGGCAATACTGCGTTGCGCCTTGCTGATGTTGCTATCGTTAATAAAATTGATTCCGCGAAAGAAGAAAATGTTAAATTGGTTCTTGAGAATATCAAATCAGTAAATCCAAAAGCGCAAATAATCGAAGCTAATTCGCCTTTAACCGTCGATGACGCAAGCTTAATAAAAGGGAAGCGAGTTCTTGTTGTTGAAGACGGACCAACGCTTACTCACGGCGGAATGGAATACGGCGCCGGTATGATTGCGGCAATAAATAACGGCGCAGCGGAAATTATCGATCCAAGACCGTTCACCGTTAATTCGATTTCGGATACTTATAAAAAATATCCTAAAATCGGGAAGCTGCTTCCGGCAATGGGTTATAGCGATGAGCAAGTAAAGGATCTTGAAGAGACGATTAACAGAACCGACTGCGATACCGTAGTTATCGGAACTCCCATCGATCTCGGTAGGATTCTGAAAATAAACAAACCGCACGTCCGTGTTAAATATGAGTTACAGGAAACCGGTCCTTTAACTATAAAAAATATTTTAAAAGATAAAGGATTTATTTAATTTTCGGTCACAAATTATTAACGCCCTGTAAATAGTGCAGGGCTATTTTTCCAAATAAATTTTACAAGGTAACAATGAATTCAAACTGGAAAGGGAAAAGTCTTATTTCGTTAAACGATTTATCGGCAGACGAATTTGAACAAATATTTGAGCTAAGCGCTTCTTTAAAATCAAAGTTAAAGAACGGCGTTGCGCACCGACTTCTTGAAGGCAAGACGCTTGGGATGATATTCTCAAAGCCTTCTACGCGAACAAGGATTTCTTTTGAAGTAGGCATATACCAGCTTGGCGGCATCGGTATGTTTTTCAATCAAAATGATCTCCAGCTGAAAAAAAGCGAAAGCATAGCCGACACAGCAAAAGTACTTTCCAGGTTTCTTAACGGTATTATGATAAGAACATTCGATCATCAAGATGTAATTGATCTTGCTAAGAACGCAACTATTCCCATTATTAACGGGCTTACCGATCTTATGCACCCGTGCCAGGTTTTAGCCGATCTGTTCACCATTCTTGAAAAGAAAAAAACTTTAAAGGGACTGAAACTTGCTTTTGTTGGAGACGGCAATAATATGGCGCACAGCCTGCTTCACGGATGCGCAAAAGTTGGAATGGATATTTCGGTCGCTTCGCCAGTTGGGTTCCATCCTAACGAACAAATTGTACAGGAAGCTTTGGACACGGCAAAAGCTTCGGGCAGCAAAATAGAAATACTTGTCGATCCAATTAAAGCAGTAAAAGACGCTGACGTGGTTTATACGGATGTTTGGGCAAGCATGGGACAGGAGAGGGAATCATCGAAGAGAAAGAAAATCTTTAAGCCTTACCAGGTAAATGAAAATTTAATTAAGCACGCCAAAGAAGATTATCTTTTTCTGCATTGCCTTCCGGCCCACCGCGGCGATGAAGTTGTAAATGAAGTAGCCGATTCTCCAAACTCGGTAATCTTTGATGAAGCTGAGAACAGGCTGCACGTTCAAAAAGCGGTTATGGCTTTGGTAATGTAAACTGTAGTTTATCTATTTAATGCTGTATTCTTTTTAAAATCATTTTTCTGTTTATCTGAATTATTTATGATTCTTTATTCCATAGTTGAAAAAACTTCTGCTGAATTCAATATATTTTAAATTTCGATAATTAATCAGCTTGATTGACTAACCTTTTTGAAGTTGCAAATAAACAATCTTCAAAATTAAATGCTCTTCAGGAGAAATTAAACGGACTTCCAGACTGGTCAAATTAGCTTCTATCAACTCTAACTGGACTTCAAGTGAGATTAATTGGTCATCCAGGAAGATTAAACGTGCGTCCAATCAAATTAAATGATCTTCCAGTTACATCAAATGGTTTTCCAACCTATTCAAGTCGGCTTCCAGCAACATTAATTGGTCATCCAGGAAGATTGAATGTGCGTCCAATCAAATTAAATGATCTTCCAGTTACATCAAATGGTTTTCCAGCAGATGCAACTTGGCTTCCAAAAACTTTAAATTGTCTTCCAATAAGATTATCTGAACTCCCAGCAAGATTAAGTGGTCTTCCAATGAGATTAAACAAGCTTCCGGAGGCAATAATTAATTGTCCGGCAAATTTAAGAAGTCTTGACGGTAGAATATATAGATAGGTTCTAAGATTAACCGGGTATTGAGGTGTTCAATTTAAGAGTTTTAGAAGAGTAGTTAATAATATTTTTTGCTGCATGAATTATTATGCTACTAAATGTTTTATAGAAAGCTAATAAAATCATCATTCGGCATTTAAGAGCAGTAAATAAAGATTATACAATGCAGTCAGGGAAAGAATTATTTTTAGATTAAAAATATTTTTCAATAATTTTTGAGATTAAAAGAAAAATCCATATTTTTGGTCTCTAAATTTTAGGGGCAGATAGCTCAGTCGGTAGAGCAAAGGACTGAAAATCCTTGTGTCGGGGGTTCAATTCCCTCTCTGCCCACAAGTAAGTTAAGAGGCTTTCCGAAAGCCTCTTTTGATTTTAAAGGGTAGGATTAATTAAAAAACCATCATTTTTTGCCGCTTAAATAATTTTCAAAAAAAAATATTTATTACCATTTACATTTATCACTTAACCGTTTAAATTACAATTGAAATTTTTCCAGATGCTAATTCATCAGCATAAAAAGCAATCTTACATTTTATTTATACAATGGATTTTAGATTTGAAGAAATAGATAATTTTGGTGTAGTTTCAATCAACCTAAAAAGAGCTACTTTTTTTGAGACTTCATCATTTAATGATTTCCTTAATTATCATCTTTCGAGAAATATTAATAACTATATAGTTGACCTGTCATATTGCGATTATGTCGACGCGGCATTTTTAAGCAGTATGATTCATCTGTTAAGAATGGTCTCACTACGCGGCGGAAAATTACGAGTAGTAAAGCCTGAGATCGGTTTAGGTATTGCTTTCCGTGATTTAAATTCGCTTAGAATTCTTGACTTTGAAGATAACGTCGAGACCGCTGTGCAAACGCTAAAAGGGGGATTAAGGATTACTCTGTTAAGGGAGAATGGCTTCGAACAAAATACTTTAGTGCCAAAATTTTTATAAATAAGAAATCTTGGTAGAAAATTAACTGTAAAAAATCTTACCAATTACAGTCTCTTATCAAATCATAAATTGTGGTGCGGCATTCCTTTGTGGAATCCTTTATCGTCTTCCCAGCCGCTCGGTGCGGATTTCATAAAATAAAATAAAATACCGAGAGAAATTACAGAAATAATTCCGTAAAAAAATAAAATTGATATCATTGTAGTAACCTTTCCAAATATGCTTAATTTTATAATCGAAAGGATTTTACAGGACTTTAGCCCCAATTCGTGTTGTATTAAGCAATCTTCAAGTTTATATTTACAATAAAAATTTTAAGAGAATTATGAACGGCAATATTATACTTCAAACAAATTTCCCGGGACTCAAATTAGTAAAAAAAGGCAAGGTCAGGGACATCTATGACGTTGGAGAATATTACTTAATTGTCTCCACAGACAGGCTGTCGGCATTTGACGTAATAATGGCACAAGGAATTCCGATGAAAGGAAAAGTGCTTACGCAGATTTCGGAATTCTGGTTTAATTTTACAAAAGGAATAATTACCAACCATTTAATTTCAACCAATGTTGATGAATTTCCCGCCGAATGCGCAGCTTATAAAAATGATCTTGAAGGAAGATCAATGCTCGTTAAGAAAGCGAAAGTTCTTCCTCTTGAATGCATTGTTAGAGGGTATATTTCAGGTTCCGGCTGGAATGATTATGTAAAAACCGGGAAGATTTCGGGTATAGAATTACCTTCAAATTTAGTTGAATCGGAAAAACTACCTGAGCCGATTTTTACTCCTTCTACAAAGGCGGAAGTAGGCGTTCACGATGAGAATATTTCATCCGAGGAAGCCGAAAAAATCTCCGGCAAAGAAGTCCTAAATAAAATTAAGACCGCCGCGCTTGAGATATATAAGAAGGCTTCGGAATACTCTCTTACTAAAGGAATCATTATCGCGGACACGAAGATGGAATTTGGAATTTATAATAATGATGTTATTTTAGTGGACGAAGTTCTGACTCCTGATTCATCGCGGTTTTGGCAATTGAGCAGTTACCGGAAAGGGAAAGCTCAACAAAGTTATGATAAACAATTTGTAAGAGATTACCTTTTATCGATTAATTTTAACAAGCAGCCGCCTCCGCCGGTTTTGCCGGAGGAAATAATTAACAAAACTGCTGAAAAATATTTTGAAGCTTTGTTTCAGCTAACAGGTAAAAAAATATCTTAATGATTCCGGTAAAAATAAGTATAAAGGAAAAACAATCACTTTATATTAAATGGGATGATGGAAGCGAATCTTTAATAGGACTTAAAAAGCTGAGAAGACTGTGTCCATGTGCAACTTGTGTGGCATTAAGAGAAACACAAAGCAAAACTTTTATCCCGATATTTGGTGAAAATCAAATTACTATTTCTAACATTAGCAAAGTTGGCAAATATGCAATTTCAGTTTCTTGGCAAGACGGACACAACACCGGTATATATGAATTTCCTTTTCTTAAGTTTCTTTCTGAAAATAAATAGTTGATGGAATAAAATGGTTTTACCAAATCAGTTAACTGTTTTAAGGATAATTCTAACACCTATATTTTTGTTGTTATTCCTATCGGCTGATCCGCTGCTTAAGCAAATTTCTCTGGTCGTTTTTATTATCGCTGCTTTAACCGATTGGTACGACGGTTGGCTTGCGAGAAAATTTAACTATATTACATCATGGGGAAAATTCTGGGATCCTCTTGCGGATAAAATTTTAACTTCTGCGGCTTTCATCGGCTTTGTTATTTTGAAAATTATTCCGCTCTGGATGGTAATTGTTATTCTGGCAAGAGACTTTAGCATTACGGGACTAAGAGCTTATGCAGATCACGAAGGTAAAAGCTTTCCAACAAGCTATTATGCGAAATGGAAAACATTCTTTCAAATGACGTTTTTGTATTATATGCTTATTGTTTATGTCGGACAAAATACAGTTCAAATATACTCCGGAAATGAGAAGCTATTTTCTTTGTTATTTAATTACAATTTGATTTATTTTGGAATGTTAACTATTACTATAATAACTTTTCACTCCGGCATTACGTATCTTTATAGTAATAGGAAATTAATAATAAATCTATTTAGCGGTGAAAATTAATTTCGTAGAAAAACTGTTAGGTTCCGGCTTTTATACCGGATATATTCCCTTTGCTTCGGGAACTTTCGGAAGCGCTGCGGGATTAATTATTTATTATATACCCGGATTTGAAAATCCTTTAATACATACAGCCGCAATTGTTCTGTTTAGTATTTATGGTATTTATGTCGGCAACAAATTTGAAAAGATTTATGGTAAAGATCCAGCCGAATGTACGATAGATGAAGTAGTCGGAATGTGGATATCGCTGCTCTTGCTGCCTAAGAAGCTATATATTTCTATTTTTGTATTTGTAATTTGGCGTGCGTTTGACATAATTAAACCGCCTCCTGCAAGGCAGGCAGAAAAATTAAACGGCGGTTTGGGCATTATGATGGATGATATAATAGCCGGATTTTATTCCGCCATATTAGTTCATATAATTTTGTTTATAATAACGCGGATATAATTTTTCAATTAATAGAGAAGGAAATGAATGCTCATATAATTACAATAGGCGATGAGATTCTGATTGGGCAAACGATAAATTCAAATGCCGCTTATATCGGCGAAGAGTTAACTAAGATTCAAATTAATGTAAGAAAATCTTCTGTTGTTGGCGATAATGAAGAGGAAATCTTAAAAGAATTTAAATCCTGCCTCGCGGACAATGATTTAGTAGTTGTTACCGGCGGGTTAGGTCCTACTCATGATGACGTTACACGAACTTGCATAGTCAAATTCTTTCATACAGAATTAACTAAAAGCAAAGAAGTGCTGGAAGATGTAAAAGGCTTTCTTAAAAAAAGAGGAAGGCAGCTATCAAAAGTTAATGAGGATCAAGCGCTTGTACCTAAAATTGCTAAGGTTATTAGAAACAGCCTTGGTACCGCTCCCGGAATTTGGATAGAAAAAGATGGAAAAATATTTGCAGCTATGCCGGGTGTTCCTTTTGAGATGCATCAGATGATGAATAATTTTGTAGTTCCGGTTTTGAAAGAAAGATTAGTTAATGTAGATTACACAATAAAAATGCAAACATTACAGACAACGGGCATAGGAGAATCTGTTCTGTTTGAAAAACTTGGTAATATTGATGAGTTATTAAATGGGGCAAAGCTTGCATTTCTTCCAAGCCAGTTCGGGGTTAAGCTGAGAATTACAGTACAAGAAGCAAGTGAAGAACTAGCTAATAATAAGTTGATTGAAATAGTGCAAAAAATTAGAAGCCTGGCAGGAAGGTATATTTTTTCAAATGTTGATGAATCGCTTGAAGAAGTTGTCGCTCGTTTATTGATAGAAAGAGGTTTGACAATTTCAATTGCAGAATCATGTACCGGCGGTTATATTTCCAACCTGCTGACGAATATCAGCGGAAGCAGCGCTTATTACGAGAGAGGAATCGTATCATACAGCAACGCTTCCAAAGTTGAAATTCTAAAAGTAAATGAGGATATTATAGCTCAGAACGGGGCAGTAAGCCTTGAAGTTGCAAGACAAATGGCTGAAGGTATTAAATCAATTAGCGGGACCGATATAGGTTTATCGATAACAGGGATTATGGGGCCAACCGGCGCTGGAGTAAATAAGCCAATTGGTCTTGTTTACATCGGGCTGTGCGATGACAAAGTTTGTACTGCCAAAAAATTTAATTTTGGAGACGACAGATTAAGAAATAAGCAAAGGGCTGCGCAAGCCGCACTCGAAATGGTTAGACGTTATTTATTAGGGATATCATACGATGAATAGATTATTTGTTGCTTTAAAAATTCCGGACAATGTAATAGAGGAAATTATTTTCCACCGGAATAAAGCCTTCCCGGATTTTGAAAAATACCGGTGGGAGGATTTTGAAAAAGTCCATTTAACCGTGAAATTTATCGGCGAGGTAAAGACGGAAATGGTTCACCAAATTGCCGACGAATTAATGTTCCTTGAGGAATTTGAAGGCATGCTTTGCCAGTTAGGTAAGTTCGGGTTTTTCTATGTAGGAGATCAGCCTAAATCACTGCACATCGGCATCCACAGCGATAAGAAAATTTATGAGCTGGCTGAAAAAGTAAATACAAGGCTTGAGAAATTTTCAATCCCTGCCGATAAAAAAAGATTTATTCCTCACTTAACTTTGAAAAGAATGAAAGGAAACGAAGGAGCTTATTTTGTTAACCGGTTTACAAGCTATTTCCTTCCGAAAATAAGTTTTGAAATATATGAAGCTGCATTGGTTGAAAGCAGGCTTCTTGCTAACGGATCTGAATACACAACAATTAAAAATTATTTATTAGGATGAAGGGAGATATTATGAGTACTGAAAAAGAACAAAAACTTAAAATTATTGAAGACGCAATCTCATCCATAGAAAAGACCTATGGTAAAGGCTCAATAATGAAGCTAGGGGACGGTGTTATAAATGATGTTGAATCGATCCCAACCGGTTCCATATCATTAGATCATGCGCTTGGCATCGGCGGAGTGCCGAGAGGAAGAGTTACCGAAATTTATGGACCTGAATCGAGCGGTAAAACTACGTTGTGTCTGCACATAATTGCTGAAGCGCAAAAGGCAGGCGGGCTGGCGGCTTTTATTGATGCCGAACATGCTCTTGATGTAAACTATGCAAAACGATTAGGCGTTGACACCACAAATTTATTATTGTCGCAGCCTGATTTTGGTGAACAGGCTCTTGAAATAACCGACACTCTTGTACGGAGCAATGCTTTAGATATTATTGTGATAGACTCCGTAGCCGCGCTCGTCCCGCGCTCTGAAATTGAAGGAGAAATGGGCGATGCTACAATGGCTGTGCAAGCAAGGTTAATGTCTCAAGCTTTAAGGAAATTAACCGGCGCAATTTCTAAGTCAAAAACTTCTGTGATTTTTATAAATCAATTAAGAAGTAAAATCGGAGTTATGTTCGGGAATCCGGAAACAACTACCGGCGGCAATGCTTTGAAATTTTATGCTTCAGTTAGATTAGACATCAGAAGAATAGCAGCTATTAAAGAAGGTAACGACGTAGTCGGTAACCGTACTAAAGTAAAAATTGTAAAAAGTAAAGTCGCGCCTCCATTCAAGGAAGTTGAGTTTGATATTCTTTATAATGAAGGTATCAGCAAAACCGGTGACTTGCTTGATCTTGCGACAAATCTTGGAATAATTAAGAAGAGCGGCGCCTGGTTTACTTTTGAGGATGAAAGATTCCAGGGAAGAGAACAGTTCAGGCAAAAGCTTATCGAATCGCCGGCTTTGTTCTCTAAGGTTGAGAAAGAAGTGAAAACTAAGTTAGGCATTATTAAAGAAGAAAAACCTGAGGAAAAAACTCCTGCTGCTAAAGAAAAAAAACCTTCAAAATAATTTTCGCTCGCAATGAATATTATAGGAGTTGAAAAGAAGGACGGCAAAAATGTAGTTGTCTATCTTGACAATAATCAAAAGCTCTTTTTATCCTACGAAACATTTTTGAAAAACGGCTTAAGGAAAGGCGCTGAAATTTCCGAAAGCCGTTTTGATTTATTAGTAAAAGAGAACCAGAAATATTTTATAAAACAAAAAGCATTTGCTTATCTCGCCAGAAGGCAGCACTCCGAGAAAGAGCTTGCCATCAAGCTAAAACAAAAAGGGTATAATGTTGAGTTTATTAATGAAGTTCTCACCGAATTAAAAGAAAATAATTTAGTGAACGATAAAAATTTTAGTCTTCAATTCGTTGACGAGATGGCTTCAAGGAAAAAGTGGAGCCCCAAAAAAATTAAAGCGGAATTAATTAAAAAAGGAATAAGCAAAGAAATAATTTCCACAGTAATCGAAGAAAAGTATTCCCGTCAAGCTGAGTTAGAAAACGCTTTAGCCGTTGCAAACAAAAAACTGAAAATTCTAAAGTCGAAAATTGATGACGATGAAATTATAAAGCAAAAACTGTTTTCTTTTTTATATCAGCGCGGGTATGAGTATGATTTGGTGAACGAGATAATAACTTCAGTACTGGATGAATAAAAATTATTTGATCTTGTTGATCAATGATAGAATCATGGTAGATACTTCCGGGATGTTTATTAACTCGGCTGCTTCATTCGCTTTAACCCATTTACGTTTCCTGAAAGATTTATCAGGATAATCATCTAACATTTTTGTCACTTCCATTGCAAATACTTTTATATGCCTGTTTCCCATAGATTTATGACTCTCATAAAAACCAAGTTCAATCGTTTCATTAGTTCCGAGAATGCCTGCTTCCTCCAAGGCTTCCTTTTTTGCAGACTCAAAAGCGGAGAGATTGAATTCTATATAACCTTTTGGGACAATCCATTTCTTTTTCTTTACAGATGTAATTAATAAAATTTCAATCTCACCGTTTTGTTTGCGGTAAGGAATAACGGCAGATTGATTAAAGTTGAATTCTAGTTTCAATTTAGTTGTCCCTAAACAAAATAATTATAGCGAATCTTTTTCTTATCATTAAATAACAAAAAATAATATTAAACTTACTTTTTATTTATCTTAAGATACAAAATAAAAAATATTTAGGACTAAATTACAAATTGAATCTATGGAATTAAAAACTAATTATTCTTTAAAGAACGAAAATACTTTCCGTGTTGATGCGAGTGCTCAATATTTTGCAAAAATATTTTCAGAAGACGACTTGAGAAATATTATCAAAGAGAAAAAAGATAGTAGCTTTCCGGTATTGATTTTAGGCGGCGGCAGCAACATCCTGTTTTCTAAAAATTATGAAGGCATAGTCATAAAAAATTCAATTGGCGGAATAAGTTTGGTCGAAGAAAATGAAGACAGCATTGTTATTGAAGCGGGAGCGGGAGTAAAATGGGACGATTTTGTCACGCATTGCGTAGAAAAAAATTACGGAGGAATTGAAAATCTTTCTCTCATTCCAGGAACTGTTGGTGCTGCTCCAATCCAAAATATAGGTGCATACGGACAAGAAATAAAAGACACATTTTACTATTTAAAAGGAATATTTCTCGCGGATCTTTCTTCCAAAACATTTGCAAAGGAAGATTGCGGCTTTGGCTACCGTGAAAGTATTTTCAAAAGCGAATTAAAAGGAAAATTTGTAATTACATCATTAGCTGTACGGCTATCTAAAAAACCGCAAATTAATTTAAGCTATACCGCTGTAAAAGAAGAGTTAGAAAAATTATCGATTAAAGAACCTACGATAAAAGACGTCAGCCGCATAGTTAGAATGATTAGAGAAAGTAAGCTTCCCGATCCAAATCAAATCGGTAATGCCGGAAGTTTTTTTAAGAACCCGGAAATAAACGAATCTTTATTTTTAGAAATAAAAAATAATTTTGAAGATTTTAAAGGCTATAAAATGTCAAACGAAAGTTATAAAATTTCCGCTGCCTGGCTGATTGAAAAATGCGGCTGGAAGGGAAAAAGAATTGGCAACACCGGAGTTTATAAGAGCCAGCCATTGGTGCTTGTTAATTTTGATAATGCTTCGGGAAGCGAGATATTGGGATTAGCCCTACAAATTAAAGAATCTGTGTATAATAAATTCAAAATTATTTTAGAAGAGGAAGTAAATATTTTTTAGTATGCAAAGAACAACGGCTCATTAGTTATCTTCCGCACATAAACTCAGGACGTATTGAAATTCAGAGGCTATCTGTTTATGTTAAACTAATCAAGAAAAGTTTTTCAGGATAAAGCCAAAAGCAGAAAGTCTGAATCATAGGAGGTAGAAAATGACAAATCCTAAAGATGAAAAACAAATTTTGTCGGCTTATGAAGAAGCCGCAGCCAAAGGAATTGACCCGCGCTGTATACCTCAAAAGCTCAGCGGACATATACCTGAAGGCGATGCAATTAAGTATCCCGACTATTCCCAATCCGATCATGACATCTGGAAATTTTTATATAATAGGCAAATGAAATTTCTCCCCGGCAAAGCGTGTGAAGAATATATTAAAGGAACTGAGAAGTTAAGTTTTACTCCAGAAAGAATCCCCGCATTACGTGATTTAAGCAGAGCTTTTGATAAGGCGACAGGATGGAAAGTCGCTCGTGTGCCTGGCTTAATTGACGTTGATGATTTTTTCGCTTTGCTGAAAAGAAAAATTTTTCCTTCAACAGATTATATAAGGGGAAAAGACGAATTGGATTATACACCGGCTCCGGACTGCTTTCATGATATGTTTGGTCATATGCCGCTGCTAACTGATACTAACTTTGCATCTTTCTATCAAATGTTCGGCGAAGCTGCTTTTCACGCGAAGGGAATAGACAGAAAATATCTTGAAACATTTCATTGGTTCACTGTTGAATTTGGATTAATCAAAAAGCCTGAAGGCATGAGAATTTACGGAGCAGGAATTATGTCTTCATTAGGCGAGGTTCAGCATGCTCTTTCGGATGATGTAGAAGTTTTGGATTTTGATCCTGAAAGAATGGTTATTCAACAATATGATGTTTGGCATCTGCAACCTACTTTATTTGCTATAACTTCTTTTGTACAGCTTGAAGAAGGATTTGAGGAATGGACAAAAAGCCGGGGTTTACTTTAAAAGAAATTGAAATAAATTCTGAGCAATCAAAAGCTTAATTAGTTTGAACTCAGTCAAAAATGAATTTAAAATATGTTAATCAGATAACATATTCTTAAAATATCTGAATGTAGATTAGTAACAGCTAAAATTAAAATTTTTATATGTAGGAGATTACAATGTCTTTAAAAATTGGAGATGTTGCGCCTGGCTTTAAACTAAAAGATCAAAATGCAAATGACGTTACTTTAAGTGATTTCAAAGGGAAAAATGTTGTATTGCTTTTTTTTCCGTTAGCTGGCTCCTCTGTTTGTACAGCCGAAATGTGCACTATGAGAGATGAAATGCATGATTACGAAAAATTAGATGCTCAAATTTTAGGAGTGAGTGTTGACAGTCTTTATGCTTTAAAAATGTGGGCGGAAAAAAATAATTATGATTTTCCTTTACTCAGCGACTTTAATAAAGAAATATCTGTTAAATATGATTCTCTTTATGAAAATTTCGCACCGGGCAAACTTGATTACAAAGGCGTTTCAAAGCGTTCTGCATTCGTTATAGGTAAAGATGGAAAAATTAAATATGCAGAGATATGTCCGTCACCGGGCGACCAGCCAAATTACCAGGCTATTGAAAAAGCATTGGAGAATTAATATAGATGCTAAAGGATATGTCACCTTCTGACGTAAAAAAAATATTGAGCGGCGAAAAAAATATCAGACTCATCGATGTAAGGGAAGAATGGGAGCATAAGCTTGCAAGAATTGAGAATTCAGAGCTGATGCCTTTGAGCAATTTCCACTTTCATTTAAAGAGTCTTAGTCCGCATGAAAAAATAATTTTGTACTGTCATCATGGAAGCCGCAGCTTTGCGGTTGGTTCCTTCCTTGTTAGAAATGGATTTGATGAAGTTATTAATTTAAGAGGCGGAATAAATGCATGGTCGGAAGAAGTTGATAATTCAATACCACAATATTAAAAAGAATGGAGACTAAAATGCCGGAAGAAGGAAAAAAGGCACCAAGTTTTAAACTAAAAGACCAGGACGAAAAAATTATTTCATTAAGTGATTTTCTCGGTAAAAAAGTTATTCTTTATTTTTACCCGAAAGACGATACGCCTGGTTGTACAACCGAGGCGTGCAACTTTAGAGACAGTTTTCCGAATTTCAAAAGCATTGATGCCGTTATACTCGGTGTCAGTCCCGATTCGCCTGCTTCACATAAGAAGTTTATTAAGAAATTTAACTTACCTTTTACGCTTTTGAGCGATGAAAGCAAAGAAGTATTGGAAAAATACGGAGTATGGAAAGAAAAAAATATGTACGGGAAAAAATATTTGGGTGTAGAGCGCACTACTTTTGTAATTGATAAAGATGGAAAAATCCAAAAGATTTTTAATAAAGTTAAAGTAGCTGACCATCATAATGAACTGCTTGAAGAACTTAAAAGATAAATGCCTAAGGTGATATAATGATTTACGCTACGAGGCGGGCAATATTTAATGCCGCTCACCGGCTGTTCAATCCGGAATTAAGTGATGAGGAAAATCTTAGAATTTTCGGCAAGTGCAGCAATCCTAATTGGCATGGTCATAATTACGTTCTGGAAGTTGTGGTAGCCGGCGAAGTAGACCCTGTGACGGGTTTTTTAATCGACTTAAAAATTCTTAGAGATATTATTAATGAACATGTGCTAAATCAAGTGGATCATAAAAACCTAAACTTAGAAACTGAATTTTTGAAAAACAAAATTCCGACTGCGGAAAATATTACTATCGGAATCTGGAATCAGCTGGTTGATAAAATTCCAACCGGCAAACTTTATTCTGTAAAGCTTTATGAAACGGAAAATAATTATTTTGAATATAAAGGAGAAGAAACTTGAACCAAGAAAAAATACAAAAACTTATTAACGAATTGTTAATCGAAATAGGAGAAGACCCGCAGCGTGAAGGCTTGTTAAGCACTCCGAAGCGCGTTGCTAAGTCTTATGAATTTCTTACCTCAGGCTATAATAAAGATGTTGAAAAAGTTTTAAACGGTGCGGTCTTTAATGAGAAGTATGATGAAATGGTTCTTGTAAAAGATATAGATTTTTATAGTCTATGCGAACACCACCTGCTCCCATTCTTTGGGAAAATTCATATTGCATATATTCCAAATGGTAAGATAATTGGCTTAAGCAAAATACCAAGGATAGTAGAAATATTTGCAAGAAGGTTGCAGGTTCAAGAAAGAATGACACAGCAAATTGCTGATACAATAAATAAATATATTGAACCGAAGGGCGTTGCTGTTGTTTCGGAAGCAAACCACATGTGCATGATGATGCGCGGCGTGGAAAAACAAAATTCTTCGGCAACGGCAAGCGCTGTTCATGGTTTGTTCAAAGAAGATGCGCGAACAAGAACCGAGTTCTTAAATCTCGTTGCAACCAAGAACCTATGAGCAGAGAACTTAATAAAAATGTTTGGATAACCGGGGCAAGTTCAGGCATTGGAAAAGCAGCCACGTTAGAATTTGCCAGGGCAGGTGCAAACGTATTTATATCTTCACGAAGAAAAGTTGAGCTGGAAAAAATTAACAAGGAGCTATCAGCAAAGAAACTGAACGTAAATATCTTACCTCTTGATATTTCTTCCAATGTTGACGTTAGAAAAGTAGCGAATAAAATAATCTCTAAAAATAAAATTAACTGTCTGGTAAACAACGCCGGGATAACTTCATTTAAAACAGCAGAACAAAATACCATCGAAGAGATTAACGAAATTATAAACACAAATTTACTTGGTTCTATTTATGCCATAAAAGCGGTTCTTCCTCAAATGATAGCTAATAAGAGCGGGACTATTATTAATGTTCTGTCTGTGGTTACTAAAAAAATTTTTACACATAGCGCAATATACAGCGCATCAAAAATGGGTCTGTTAGGTTTTTCAAATTCTTTAAGGGAAGAGGTTCGAAAATATAATATAAGAGTTATTAATATTTCTCCCGGTGCAACAGATACCTCCATGTGGTCAAAAAAAATTAGATCAGAGAAATCAAAAAGAATGATTAGCCCTGATGAAGTTGCTAAGATTATTCTATGGGCTTACAATCGACAAGAAAAAATAGTAACAGAAGAAATACTGATTAGACCTATAGAAGGCGATTTGTAACCTTGTTTAATAGATAAGATAAAAAAAAGCCGGGATAAGACCCGGCTAATAATCTATTGCATCATACATTTACGAGCAGGTCCCCTTCGCATATCGTGCATTTTACCCCAAAAATTGAATGCTGCATCCTTTGCTATTTTCTGTTGTTCCGGTGTTAGAATCCCGTATACATCAAGCATATGATTAGCCACAGCCAGCGCAATAGCGTCCCGGTCTTTATTTACTTTTGCAACCGCATTCAAAACATCACTTCTATTAATGTTGTCTTTAAGTCTTAATTCTTTGATGGCAAGTTTGTCTTTTGCAAGGTCAGCTTTTAGGTCTATCATATTTTTCTGAAAAGTAATCCTTAATTCACCGATTTTATCTTTTTGTTCGGCAGTCAATTTTAACTTTTCCATAAGCATTGGGTGAGCCATACCGCGCCCCATTCTTTGACCTTGTTTCATTCCCATCTTACCATTATTCATTCCCATTTGCTGCGCGAATGACGCTGTTGCAAATGTAAGTGTTAATGCTAAGATTGCAACTGCAATTACTGATTTGTTTTTCATTTATGTACCTTTCATTTTGTGTTTTGCCATTTTGACATTATACATTTATTTTTGGTTTAAAGTTAAAAAAGTTAAACCCGAAAAGCCTGTTTCTTGTCAAAATTTCAAAGTAGAAGATGAATGGCTGATAATAATATTGATTTCGAGCTAGTAAATAAGTTTATTGCCGGTGACGAAGCTGCCTTTAATAAAATAGTTTTAAAATATCAGCAAAAAATCTACTGGCATGCAAGACGGATGACCGGAAACCACTTGGATGCCGATGAAGTTGTTCAAGAAGTGTTGATTGTTCTTTATAATAAATTAAAAGGTTTCCAATTTAAGTCTTCGCTTTATACATGGATTTATAAAATTACTTCTACCAGATGCATCAATTATCTGAAGAAGAGAAGCCTGAAACAGATTTTTTCTCTGGATGACAACGAGACAAAGATCATTAGAAGTAAAGATGATGTAATTAAAGATTTGGAGACAAAAGAAAAATTGGCTAAGCTTGAAAAAGTATTACAAAAAGTGCCTGTACGTCAACGCGAAGTTTTTATTATGAGAAATTTTGATGAGATGAGTTATGATGAGATCTCAGAAGTCACCGGGAAATCGGTCGGCGGATTAAAAGCTAATTATTTTCATGCTATGAAAAAAATTATGGAGCTTATGAAAAATTATGAAAATGAACGATAAAATTTTAAAATACATCGACAATCAGATGAGTTCTTCCGAAAGAAGCGATTTTGAAAATGAATTGAAGAACTCTTCCGAGTTGCAAAAAGAATTAAAGAAATATAAGAGCTTGATGCACGAAGTAGATCAACTTAAAAATATTGACGTTAACGAATCGTATTTTGCCGAGACGATTCCTAAATTTAGATCACGCCAGGAAGTTCTCCGTCGGTTCTTATTATTCCCGAGGCTAACTTTTAGCATTGCAACGGTAGCTGCTGTTGCTTTGATTTTCGTTATTTCAATATCAAAGACTAATAAAAATATTATAATTCAGAAAAATAATATTGTCGCGGCAGATACAAGCGGCAGTGAAATATCCAGCTTGCTAGATCCTTCATCAGATCAATTAAACATCGGATATATTAGCAAAGAGGAGGAATCAAGTTATGATTCTTTGATGAATTCTGTTATGACGAAGGAACTTAATCTTTCTCCGAATGATTTAAGCTATCTTTCGCCGGATCAAAATACTGATTTATCTTCCATGCTGCAAAATGTCAATGAGAAAGAAGCTGAGAATATTTACAAAGAGGTTTTAAACCGGAGATTTTTTGAGAGGTAATCAGATGAAAAATTTTGCATTAACATTTATACTTTTACTAACATTTGCCTTTGGTACTTATGCGCAGCCTCGTAGGTTTAGAGATACCAACGCAATGAAAAAAATAGAGGAACTTGAAAAGATAAAGCTGATAGAATCTTTAAAAATGAATGAAGAAACTACCCTCAGGTTTTTTGCGCGTTGGGATAAATTTAAAGACGGTCAGCATAGCTTAATTGAAAAGTCAAACGATATTATAGATAAGCTTGATAAAGCGGTTGACAATAATAAAGACAATAATAATCCTGAGATTAATAAAATGATTGATGATTATTTTGGAATCGAAAGCCAGCTTCAACAGAATAAACGCGAATTTATTTATTCTCTTAAAGATATTCTAAATCAGACTCAAATTGCCAAGCTGCTTGTTTTTGAAAAAAAGTTTAAGGATGAAATAAGAAATGTTCTTTTTAAGCAGCGGATGCGAGGACCAATGAATTAAATTTTCCGCATAAAAAAATTATTGAACATAATAACTGTTTTTGTTTGATTATTTCAGTCAACAAAGTTATTTTTCGACACAATTTTTGCGGAAGTGGTGAAATTGGTATACACGCTACTTTGAGGGGGTAGTGCCTTAACTGGCGTACGGGTTCAAGTCCCGTCTTCCGCACAAAGTGCTTATCCATTTTTTACACCAATCAAAAAAAAGTTTAATTTAAAATCGGTTTCCCTTTGCTTTATAAATAGTTGTACGCCAAGTTGAAGATGATTTACATCAAATATTCTAAATCGTAATAATATTACGTTAACACCTAAACTAAAAAAGGCTTTTACAGTCCGGATAAAAATTATTTTATGAACAGAATGTTTTTTTTGCTTTCGGTTTTGTTAATAACAGCCCCAACTATTTTTTCTCAGCAGCATGTTAGAATAGACTCGTTATTACAAAATGGAACTTTGGAAAATTGCCTTCAATATGCGCTTACTCATCAACCGCTTCTTAAGCAGTCGCAATTAAATGAACAAATAGCCGAACAAACCATCAAGAGTAAACTGGCTGATTGGTTTCCCCAGCTAAATTTCAATTTCAATTTACAGCATAATTACAAATTGCCTACATCAATATTCCAGGGAAATCCTGTGAATATTGGTGTCATCAATACTTCCAGCGGGCAGTTTTCTTTAAGTCAAACAATTTTTGATAGAGATGTCCTTTTAGCAAGCACCACTGCCGGCGATGTTCGCGAGCAAACAAAACAACAAACTGCAAGCGAGAAAATAAATGTAATAGTAAGCGTAAGCAAAGCTTATTACGCTGTTTTGTTGACTCAAAATCAAATTGATTTGATTAATCAAGACATTGCGCGTTTAGAATTGAGTTTAAAAGACACATACGCGCAATATGAAAGCGGCGTTGTAGACAAAACTGATTATATGCAGGCTACGATAGCGCTTAATAACGGCAAAGCGGAGAAAAGGCAGGATGAAGAGCTTTTAAAAACAAGCTATGCAAATCTGAAAGAGCAAATGGGTTATCCGCCGGAAGACTCTATCCATTTAAATTACAATATGACCCAAATGGAAAACGATATCTATATTGATACTTCGCTAACGCTTAATTATCAAAACCGAATTGAATATAAATTATTGGAAACCGAAAAACGCCTGCAAAAAGCAAATCTGAATTATTATGCATGGAGCTTTCTTCCTACGCTGACGGCTTTTGGAGAGTACAATTTAAATTTTCAAAATGATCAATGGTCAAAACTTTATAATCATGATTATCCAAACTCTTATATTGGGCTCCAATTGTCATTCCCGATTTTCCAGGGAGGCAAAAGGTTTCATGAAATAGATCAGGCTGAGCTGGAACTTAAGCTGTATGATTATGATTTCTCCGCTTTAAAAAGTTCCATCAATACAGAGTACACACAGGCATTGGCAAATTATAAAAGCAACCTGAATAATTACGACATTCAGAAAGATAATCTTAAACTGGCAAATGATGTTTATAATATAATCGAGCTTCAATATAAATCGGGTATAAAAACATATTTAGATGTTATTACGGCAGAAACAAATTTGAGGTCAACTCAAGCTAATTATTTGAATGCGCTTTACCAGGTTTTAACAAGTAAGATTGATTTAGAAAAAGCGTTGGGAACTATAAAGTATTAATTTTCTTAACGATGAGTTTTATAAATAATAAGTAGTTTCATAAATATTACAATTAAAAATTAATTACCAATGAAGAACAAAAAATATTTATTAGCCTTATCGATGATAGCTGCTGCCTTTTTGGCGTCATGCGGCGGCAATAAAGGCGGATTTCCAAAGTTTCCTCCGACTCCGGTTACTGCATACACAGTCACTTCAGCCAAGGCATCATACTATACAAATTACCCGGCGACAGTAGTGGCGCTTAACCAGATTGAAATAAGACCCGAAGTTTCTGGTTATCTTACCAACATTTATTTTTCCGATGGTCAGCATGTATCGAAGGGGATGAAATTATATACAATCGATCAGCAGCAATACCAGGCTGCATATAATGTGGCAAAAGCAAATCTTAATAAAGCACAGCAGGATTATGCGAGGTATGAAAAATTAGCAAAGAGCAACGCTATTGCCGCTCAAACATTGGAGCATGCTAGAGAAGATTTGAAAGCTGCGGAAAGCAATCTTAATTCTGTTGAGACTAACTTGCGCAATTCGATTATAACGGCGCCTTTCAGCGGTACTATTGGAATATCTCAAGTAAAGCTGGGTTCTGCAATAACCGCCGGTCAAACTTTAATGAATACTTTATCTTCAGATAATCCAATGGCAGTAGACTTTTCCGTCGATGAAAAGGAGATTGCTCGTTTTACAGAACTTCTGGATAGAAAAACTAACGCGAAAGATTCTACGTTTACTATTGTTTTGCCGGACCAGTCAGTTTATCCTTATCCCGGTCATCTTACCTTGCTTGACCGTGCTGTTGATCCTCTAACGGGGACAATAACCGCGAGACTTGTTTTCCCTAATACAAAAGATTTGTTAAGACCCGGACTTACCTGTAACGTCAGAGTTTTAAATAACAGCATCGAAAATAGTATTTTAATTCCTTATAAAGCCGTAACGGAACAGATGGGAGAATATTTTGTTTTCGTAATAGAAGGGAACAAAGTATCTCAGCGTAATGTTGTTTTAGGAAGGATAATAAACGATAATGTTATTGTTGACAGCGGGTTAAAAGCCGGTGAACAAATTGTCATTCAGGGTATGCAAAAATTGAGAGATAATTCTCCAATAATGTTGGCTCCGGCTGAAACTAAAGCAGGAACTCACGCTGCTTATGGTAAATAATTCTTGAACAGGATAAGAAATGATTTCCAATTTATTTATTAAACGCCCGGTTACAGCAATAGTTGTATCAATCGTAATTGTTTTGATCGGTCTTCTTGCTATTTTTAATTTACCTATAAGCCAGTATCCGGATATTACACCGCCTACGGTTCAAATCTCCGGGGCATTCACGGGCGCTGATGCGACTACTGTAGAGCAGACTGTAACTACCCCGATAGAAACACAAGTTAACGGCACTCCAGGAATGGAGTACATGACGAGCAACAGCACTAACAGCGGGCAATCTTCAATAAACGTAGTTTTGAACGTTGGGACAAACCCGGATATTGCGGCTCTTGATATTCAGAACCGCGTAGGCATCGCGACACCTCAATTACCTGATCTTGTAAAGCGTCTGGGCATTACAACAAGAAAACGAACCTCCAGCATTTTGATGATCGTTGCAATCTTTTCACCTAATAAAACACATGACATAAGATTCCTTGATAATTACACAAATATTTTTATTCGTGATGCTCTGTTACGTGTGCCCGGAGTTGGAGATATTTTTGTTAGGGCGGACGATTTTAGTATGCGTGTTTGGTTAGAGCCGGATAAATTAGCTCAACTTGGTCTGACTACAACTGATGTAACCAATGCTTTAGCTGCTCAGAATCTTGAAATTGCTGCCGGTACTGTTGGAGCTCCCCCGCAGAACAGCAGCCAGGCTTTTGAGTACACTGTTTTTACTAACAGCCGCTTGAATACTGTAAAACAATTCGGCGATATAATTGTTCGCGTAAATCCTCAAGATGGTTCGGAAGTACATTTAAAGGATGTGGCGCAGGTACAGCTTGGCAAGGCAAGCTATTCAAATAATTCTTATGTTGACGGCGAACGTTCCTCATTCCTTTTAATATTTCAAGCTCCTGGAAGCAACGCTTTAGCTGTTGCTAAAGGCGTATATAATGAAATGAGTGTGTTACAAAAATCTCTTCCAAAAGATGTTTCTTACAATGTACCGTTTGAAGCCGTCTCTGTTGTCGATACTTCAATCAACGAAGTTGTCCTAACATTACTTGAAGCTTTAGCGCTTGTTGTATTGGTAGTATTCTTATTCCTTCAAAACTGGCGCGCAACTTTAATTCCTATTCTCGCAATCCCTGTATCAATAATAGGAACGTTCGGATTTTTTATCCCTCTCGGTTTTACAATTAATACATTAACGATGTTCGGCTTTGTGCTTGCGATCGGAATAGTGGTTGACGACGCGATAATAGTTGTGGAAGCTGTACAACATTATATTGATAACGAAAAGCTTTCGCCGAAAGAAGCTACCAAGCGCGCGATGGGCGATATATCCGGACCTGTTGTAGCAATTGCTTTGATCTTGGCTGCTGTTTTTATTCCTGTAGGATTCATTCCCGGCATTGTTGGAAAACTATATCAGCAGTTCGCGATCACTATTGCGGTGTCGGTATTAATTTCGGCGTTTGTTGCGTTGTCGTTAACCCCGGCATTATGTTCTCTCATCTTAAAGCCAACTATTTTTGGCAATGAACCAAAAGGGATTAATAAATTCTTTTTCATGTTTAACAACTGGTTTAAGCGAACAACAAATTCTTATGCCGAAGGCGTAAAGAAATGCATTAAAATAACCCCGTATTTCCTTATTATATTAATTATGGTATATGCCGGAACAGTCTTACTCTTTCAACAAAAACCGACTGGGTTTATTCCGACTGAAGATGACGGTAGATTGTATGTTACATTTGAGCTGCCAGAAGCAGCGTCATCAACAAGAACCATAGATATATTAAAAAGGATAATGACGATTTTGGAACAGACACCTGGCGTTGCGCATTTTGCTGCTATCAGCGGTCTGAATGTTGTTAACTTTGCCACTAAATCAAATAGCGGTACTGCATTTGTCCAATTAAAACCCTGGGATGAACGTAAAACAAAAGCTCTTCAGCTAAATTCTATAATTTCATCATTGCAGAGAAAATTTGCGTCAATTAAAAGCGCAAACGTAATTGTTATATCGCCGCCTGCCATACCCGGATTAGGACAAACCGGGGGCTTTTCATTTGAGCTTGAACAACATGAAAGTACGGATAATATTCAGCAGTTTGCGGGTGTTGTACGTTCCTTTGTAGCGGCGGCAAACAGGCGCCCGGAATTAAGTCATGTGTTTTCGTTCTTTACGGCAAGTACGCCGGGATATGATATAAATGTCGACAGAGAAAAATGCGCGAAGCTTGGAGTTAACGTTGCCGATGTTTTCAGTACAATACAAACTTTGCTGGGAAGCAGCTACATTAATGATTTTACTATTTACGGCAGGAACTTTCATGTGGTTGCTCAGGCGGATACAGATTACCGTTCTTCAATACAAGATCTTTCAAAGTATTACGTAAAGAATATTTCAGGCGGGATGGTTCCTCTGAGTACTTTAATAAGCTACAAAGTTACAGAAAGCGCTCCTTTGATTTCGCATTTCAATATGTTTCGCTCCACTGAAATTGACGGAGGTGCGGCGCCCGGCTACAGCAGCGGGCAGGCAATTGAAGCATTGAAGGAAGTAGCGGCTCAAGTGCTGCCGTCAGGTTACGGTTATGAATTTTCCGGTCTGAGCAAAGAAGAGATAAATGCAGGCAACAGCACGTTTGCTATATTCGGTTTGTCAATTTTATTTGTCTTCTTATTTCTATCGGCATTATATGAAAGCTGGTCCGTTCCTTTCGCAATATTATTTGCCGTTCCGATCGGCGCATTCGGAGCAATACTGACTTTAACATTTATTCCGCGTCTTAGCGATAACGTTTATGCGCAGATCGGTCTCGTCGCTTTGATAGGCTTAGCTGCAAAGAATGCAATACTTATTGTTGAGTTTGCCAAAGAACGTGTTGACCGCGGCATACCGCTTTTGGAAGCAACAATAGCTGCCGTAAAACTGCGTTTGCGACCTATACTAATGACTTCTATGGCTTTTATCTTTGGTGTTTCTCCGTTAGCATTTGCGACAGGCGCAGGCGCTCAAGCAAGATCTACAATAGGATGGACTGTGCTTGGTGGAATGCTTGCCGCAACTTTACTTGCAATTTTTATTGTGCCGGTTCTTTTTGTAACTATCACAAGATTAACCTCGCATAAAAAGATCGCTCTTGATAACGCTTCCGGCGATATTCAACATGATGAGAAAATATAAATTGGGCTGTCATAAACGTCAAATAAATTTTTCTGCTCTTATCAAAATATTTTTGATTGTTACTGCATGTTTGAACTTCAGCTATGCTCTTACTAAGAGCGGACAAAAGCCTTCACATCAACGCCGGAATAAATCAAATCAAAGTTATAATCAAGCAGCACGCATTGAACATCTTGGCTTTAACGTGTCTGATCCTAATGCTGTCGCGGAGTGGTATGTTCAGAATTTAGGAATGAAAATAATCCGTAAAGATAACAATTCGCCCTTCGTTACTTTTATTGCGGATAAAGGAAAACATGTTATAATGGAATTTTATAACAAGGATAAATTTCCAAAGATTGATTTCAATAAAATAAATTATATGTCGTTCCATTTCGCTTTTATGGTAGACAGCATTGAGGTCTCAAAATCAAAATTAATTTCAAACGGCGCAAAAGTAATGGAAGATATTTCCGCGCTTCCTTCAGGCGATAAAGTTTTGATGATGCGTGACCCATGGGGAATGCCGCTGCAGCTTGTAAAGCGTGTTAATCCAATGTTAAAGTTTACTAATATCCGACCGGAACACTTTGCGACGAATACAACGGATTCCCGCGCTAAAGCTAAATGGTATGCTGATAACTTAGGGATGGATATTCTTAGACAGGGAGGTCTTCCGGATTACGGAACCTTCGTCGCTGATTCGGGAAAAGATATGATGCTGGAGTTGTATCAGAAAAAAGAATTCCCTTTTATTGATTATAACAAGATAAATCCCGTTTCCATTCATTTGGCTTTTGTGGTAAACAATGTTGGAGTATATAAGAAAAAACTTTTAAATGGCGGAGCGAAGCTGGTAAATGATATTCCCAAATCTGCTTCTGGGGATAAAGTTCTTGTAATGCGTGATCCGTGGGGATTCCCGATACAGTTGATTCAAAGGGCTGTTCCGCTGCTTCCTTAAATTAGTGAAAGAACGAAGCATTACTTTTCAAAATAATTCCGCTGATTTTTATTCTAACTTATTTCAGTAAAAAATATTTATAGGTAATATATTCTTTTTGCTTTTAAACTTTCTTGATGTAATATTATACCCGAATAAATTAAAAGCTATTATGTTACTTCTTCTTTGAGGTTAGCGTGAAGAATAGAAATCACTTCATAAAGTTATTTGTACCTGCCAAGTTTCATGATAAAGAAGGAAATCAGCTTGCCTTAATATTTTATTCCATTTCAGTTTTATGCAGCTTAATCTTATTGACGATTTACGTATTATTCTTTCACGCCGATGAGCTGTCTCTTCTTTTGGAAATTGCCGCGGTAATTATAGTATCGATAAGCGTCACTTCTATTATAATAAGATTTTTACCGGAAAAAATACTGTTCGGCGATATTCATAAGAGTAAAGAAGAACTAAAGGATTCCCGTGAACGGTACCGTATCTTATACGAAAGCGCTAACGACGCAATCATTATTATGGATGGCTTAGAATTCATTGAATGCAATTCAAAAACGGCTGAAATTTTCGGATGCTTCAAAGATATGATTATTGGTCAAACGCCGATGAGATTTTCGCCTGAGATACAACCAGACGGCGTAAAATCATCTGAAAAAGCTTTAGAAAAAGTTAGTAAAGCCTTTGCAGGAATTCCCCAAAGATTTGACTGGCAGCATTTACGATACGGCGGGCAAATATTCGAAGCGGAAGTATCATTAGCAAAAATAGAACTTTCAGGAAAAGTTTTTTTACAAGCTATCGTACGCGACATAACAGAAAGAAAGAACTACGAAACGGTATTAAAATTGTCGGAACAAAAGCTGAGAGCATTGTTTGAATTAGCCGCCGATCCTATTTTACTTTTAGACCTTAACGGCGGCATTGTCGACGTTAATTTAGCTGCGTGCAAAATAATGGGACTGGCAAAAGAAGACTTTATAAAATCCAACATATTTGATTTTAACTCGCCGGAAAATAAGCCGAAGGTGAAAGACCGTCTCGATTTTATTTTTAAGAATGATGAATATGTATTTGAAACAATCCTGATTAACACCGATGGGAAAAGCATTCCCGTGGAAGTAAACGCCAAGACGCTGGAATATGAAAATAAGAAATTGATCCTGGCAAACCACCGCGATATTACAAGAAGAAAAGAAATTGAAAAAGAAAATTTAGAGAACCAGCTCTTTGTTAAACAGATTGCCGAACAAACACCCGATATTATTTATATCTGGGATGTTGAGAAGGAACAAAATGTTTATACGAACAAAGACATTGGGAAAATGCTGGGTTACGATTCAAATGAAATTTTAAACGATAAAAAATTCTTTGATAGAATAATTCATCCGGATGATATGGTGCAGTTTGATAAATACTATGAACGTGTTAAAGACTGGAAGCATGAATACGTATTTGAGTTCGAGTACAGGATGAAAGACAAATCGGGTGAGTGGAGATGGTTTACCGGCAGAGAGAAAGAATTCCAGAGAAGGGAAAGCGGCGAAATTATTTCTATCATCGGTACGGTGAGAGAGATAACCGAAAGAAAGAAATTTGAAGAAGCACTGCGTGAAAGCGAGCAGCGTTATAAATCCTTTGCGGATTTAGCCGTGGAAGGAATCGCTCTGCATGAAAACGGAGTTTTGCTTGACGGGAATGATAGATTATTTAATATGATCGGTTATATGAAAGAAGAACTGATCGGCAAAAATATTTTACCGATAGTTTTCCCGGAGGACTTAGTGCCTGCTGCTATGGAAATGAATAAAACGGAAAGAGATTACCCGATGGAAGTTGAATATCTAACTTCCGAAGGGAAGCAAAGAATTGCCGAGTTTAAATACAAGAATGTTGAATACAAAGGAAAGAAAGTGCGGTTCACTTCCGTGTATGATATAACCGAAAGGAAGAAATTTGAAACCTCTCTTCAGGAAAGCGAAGACAAATTTAGAAGATTATTCCAGACAAGCCCGAACATAATATCAATAAGCACAATAGATACCGGTCTGATGATAGATATAAACGATGCAGGCGCGAATATACTCGGATTCAAAAAAGAAGAAATGATTGGAAAGACTTCAATTGAGCTTGGCATCTCCAGACCGGAATTGAGGGAAGAGATGAAAAAAATAATTGAAAATGAAAAAGAATTTAATCTTGTTGAGAAAACATTATACAAAAAAAACGGTGAGCCGATAAGCTGCTTATTGTCCGGACAGTTATTAAATATTGAAGGCAATACTTATCTTTTCCAGACAATTGTTGATATAACCAAGATGAAACATTCAGAGGAAAGGTTGATGAAATATCAGCAGAGCTTAAAAAAACTTACTTCGGAAATTAATCTTGCCGAAGAAAGAGAGAGAAGAAGGATAGCGGTTAATTTACACGATCATCTTACTCAATCGCTGGCGATGATGAAAATAAGTCTCGCCGGAATTCAGAAAGAAATTCTTTCCGGTGAGATTAAAGAGAATCTTAAAGAGGTAAGAAAATATTTAGACGACGCAATTCAAAATTCGAGGAAAATTACTTATGAGCTAAGCCCGCCGGTTCTTTATGAGCTTGGTTTGTCCGAAGCGGTTGAATGGCTGCTGAAGCAAATCGAAAACGGTAATAAAATAAAAACTTTCTTCGATAGTGATATTAAGGATTTGTTTATAGATAACGATGAGAGGATATTGCTTTTCAGATCGATAAACGAATTGCTGAACAATTGCATTAAACATTCGCGGTGTAATAAAGTCGCCGTTAAGCTTTTTACTCAACAGAATAATATCTGCGTGAATGTAAAAGATGACGGAGCAGGGTTTGACCCGGATAAAATTAATAATAGAAACCCTGAAGAAGGCGGCTTCGGATTGTTCAGCGTAAAAGAGAGATTGGAATATCTAAATGGTAAGATTACTATTATTTCGTCTCCCGGCAGCGGCACGGAAATAAAATTATTACTGCCGTTAAAAGGGATCGCTTAAAAAATGGAGCTGATAAAATGAATATAAAAATATTATTAGCTGATGACCATAACCTGGTTAGATCAAGCCTGGCGAGATTATTGGAAAACGAAATTGATTTTCATGTTGTCGGCGAAACAGACAACGGAAGAGAAACCGTAAAGCTTGCTAAGGAACTGTCGCCCGATATTATAATTATGGATATTGGAATGCCGGAACTGAACGGCATTGAAGCGACAAAACAAATTCTGCAGGTTTCGAGCAATACAAAAATAATCGCGTTATCAATGCATTCGGATAAGCAGTTTGTTACCGGAATGTTTAAAGCCGGAGCATCGGGATATTTATTAAAGGATTGCGCGTTCGATGAGCTGATTGACGCTATTTACACGGTGCAGAATAAAAGAGTTTACATAAGCAAAGAAATATCGGGTATAGTAATAAGCGAAATGATCGGAAGTACTTCCAAAGATTCTTCAGAATTGAGCGACAGGGAAAAAGAAGTGCTGCAATTGCTGGTAGAAGGAAAATCTACCAAAGAGATCGCGTCAATTCTTCATCTCAGCATAAAAACAATTGAAAGCCACAGAAAGAATATCATGACTAAGCTGGAGCTGTACACAATTCCCGAATTAACAAAATACGCGGTAAGAATGGGCATTACTTCGCTGCAATAAAAAATCAATTTCTTTTCAGCCGATACCAATTACGGAACTAAAGCCGCGTTTATTAAAATATTATTTAACCTTCCTTTTTATCTAAAAATTTTCAGGTATTAAGTAACCGCATTTAAGGGTTTCCCCTATGTTAATCGTTTAACTAACCATTTAAGTTTGTACAACGAATAAATTACATACAGGTGCATTATGCCGAAAGAAAATTCATCCAAATTGTTAAACGTTCTAATTGTAGAAGATTCTTACTTCTTTTCAAAATGGCTGAGCAATGAATTATTAAGCATAGATAATATAAATATAGCCGCGATTGTCGATAACTCCCAGGAAGCTATAAATATTCTAGCTGATAAAAATATAGACCTAGCAATCATCGATGTAAGGCTGAAAGAAGGTTTAGGTACGGATGTACTTAAAACTATCAAGGCGCGCGCATCCGGTACGAAAGTAATTATATTCACCAATCATAATGAATTCAAAAAAGAATGCTTAAAGCTTGGAGCCGACTATTTTTATGACAAGTCAAATGAATTTGACGAACTGATTGAGTCAATAATCAGTTTAAGCGTTCAGTAAGTATTAAGGTTAGTGTTTTAAAACTATGATATTCAAGAATAAGACTAAGACGGCAGAAGAACACGTAGACTCCAAATATTCAAACATTAAAGACCTGGAAGTAATTAGAAAACAATATTACAACGCGGTAAAAGTTCTTCACGAAAATGAAAAGGCGTTATTAAATTTTATAAATGCACTGCCAGGACCGACATTCCTAATTGATATTAATTGCAGAATGCTTTTGGGCAACAGCGCGTTCGCGCAAAGCTTAGATAGACCGGTTGATGAACTTATCGGGCAAAATCCATTTGAGGTTCTTCCAAATGAAATATTTAAATACATGCATGAAAAAGCGAAGCTGGTTATAGCAGCGGGCAGCCCGGTAACATTTGAGGACTACCGTGACGGCGCATATTATTTAAATTCAATCTTGCCGATAAATGATTTTAAGGGAAAAGTAATTAAGGCGGTAGTGTTCTCAGTTGATATTTCATCTCAGAAGAAAACGGAAGAGCAGTTAAAACAATCGGAGGGAAAATACCGTACATTCCTGGAACGCATACCCGAAGGCATATACCGGAGCGATGAAAATGGAAACTTCCTTGAAATGAATAACGCGATGGTTGAGCTGCTCGGCTACGGCAGTAAAGAAGAGCTGATGAAGATAAATATTAAAGAAAATATTTACGTCGACCGGGAAGAAAGAGAAAATGTTTCCAATAATATTCAGAACGGCGGAAGCGGTATTAACAATGCGCGAAAAGGAAAGCTGCGCACTTTAAAGCTTTACAAAAAAGACGGCTCGATAATTTATACAGAGGACCATGAACACTTTGTTTATGATGAACACGGGAATTTTCTTTACCGTGAAGGAATATTGAGAGATATTACGGATAAATTCAAAGCGGAAGTAAATTTAAAAGAGAATGAAGAAAAATACAGGTCGTTATATGAAATAATTCCTATCGGCGTGGGAATAGTATTGCCTAACGGGAAAATTATTTCCGCGAATGACCAGGCGCTAAAAATATTCGGTTATGAGAAGGATGATCTTAATAATTTGTACATGGCTGATCTATATGCGGATGTTTCCGATAACGATAGGCTGATGGCTGAGATTGAAATAAGCGGATCGGTTAAAAACTTTGAAGTTGAAGTTAAAAAGAAGGACGGCGCAAAAGCTTTTGTTTACGCGAATATCACTCCCATGAAATACGGCGGGGAGGAAGCATACCTTGTGGCGTTCGATGATATTACGGAAAGAAAGACCGACGAAGAGAACCTGTTAAAATTATCCAAGGCTGTGGAACAAAGTCCAGCTTCAATAATTATTACGGATACAAACGGGAAGATAGAATACGTTAACAAAAAGTTTACCGAGATAACGGGCTACAAATTAGAAGACGTGATAAATAAAAATCCGCGCATGTTCAATACGGGTTACCATTCAAAAGAATTTTACAGAGAGCTATGGAATACGATTAAAGCCGGCAGAGAGTGGAGCGGCGAGATATTGAATAAAAAGAAAAGCGGACAGTTTTACTGGGAAGCGGTTTCCATTTCGCCGGTAAAAAATAACCACGGTGATATTAAATATTTCCTTGCCGTAAGGGAAGATATAACGCAGCGGAAATTAATTGAGAGGGAATTAATAGCCTCAAAAAATAAAGCTGAAAAGGCGGAGAAATTAAAATCGGAATTCCTCGCGCAGATGTCGCACGAAATTAGAACGCCGATAAATATTATTCTTAATTATAACGAATTGCTGCGGGAAGAAATTGAAGAAGGTTTGGAACCGGATACCGCGGCGTACTTCGACCGGATAGAATTGGCGAGCAAGAGGATAATAATAACTATTGATTCGATACTTGAAATGTCCGCGCTGCAGACTGGTATTTATGAAGTGCATCCGAAGTTTTTGGATCTTGAAAAAGATGTTCTGGAAAATTTATATATGGAATATAAGTACGCTGCCTCAAATAAGAATTTAGATTTTGTGGTTGTTTCTAAAACAAAAAATACAATGCTTAAGGGCGATGAGTTCAGCATACGGAAAATATTTATTTACCTGATAGACAACGCGATTAAATTTACGAAGGAAGGGAAGATTGAAATAATACTATGCGAATCGGGAAATAAAGATCTGCAGGTGGTTGTGAAAGATACGGGTGTGGGAATATCTACGGACTATCTGCCTAAGTTGTTCTCTTTGTTTTCGCAGGAGGAGCAAGGCTATTCACGCGGATATGAAGGCAACGGGCTGGGACTCGCTTTGGTGAAAAAATATTGCGAGCTGAATAACGCGACGATAAATGTTAAATCGGATAAGGGAATAGGCAGCGAGTTTATTATAACTTTCTTAAGGTAAGCGGAGGAAGGGAACACGGAGTTTCATTGAAAAAATTCTCTGCGCTCTCTGCGGATACTCAGCGATCTCCGCGAGAAACAAAGCCCATTTCACGCAGAGCACGCAAAGAAAACGCAGTGAACGCGGGGGAAGGGTACACAGAGTTCCTTTGAAAAAATTCTCTGCGCTCTCAGCGGATACTCAGCGATCTCCGCGAGAAACAAATCCCATTTCACGCAGAGCACGCAAAGGAAGGGCACACGGAGTTCCATTGAAAAAATTCTCTGCGCTCTCAGCGGATACTCAGCGATCTCCGCGAGAAATAAAGCCCATTTCACGCAGAGCACGCAAAGAAAACGCAGTGAACGCAAAGGAAAAATGACACAGAACCGCACAGAGGAAAAAATAAAAAAAATAAAATCTCTATTGACATTAAATGAATAATACACGAAGTTTGAAATAAAGTAATTGTTCTTGATACTGTTGTTATGCTTGAATAAATTTTAAAACAGGAGGAAATAAAATTGAATTGGGCTCATAACAAAAAAGGAACTTTATACATAGGACTGGAACCAGGTCTTTATCATCCGGGCAGGCATGTAATAACGCTGACAAAGAAATTAATCCTCTTAATTATAACATCAATAATCCCATCACAAAAAAATTACGCTCTGATAAAAGCAGACATAATAGACATACCGCGTTTATTTAATACATCAAAAAATAAGTTCATATAATTAGGGATTATTTGCGATCCGGAAAAAATATCCGCAGATAATCCCGAAAAAAATTGCTGTCCCGTGATTGATTGAGAAAATGAAGAGGGGAGACGGCAATAACAGCAGAATTATTTTATATCCTTTCCCCGCTTAATTAGCGTTATGAATTAATACTAATTAAAAAAGCAATATTGAGGAAAGAGCAAATAGGAAAAGAATAAATAAAAGGCGAAACCGTTTTTGAACATAAAAATAAAAAGTAAAAATGTTCAAATACGGATAGTCAATATTGAACGAAACAATTGCAAAAAAGAATGCCGGAAATTTTAAGCGAAAAGAATAGTAGGAATCCCGGTAAGAAATGTTAAGCTAAGAATGAAAAAAATGTTTCCTGGAAGCCGGATATTTTTTCAGGATAAGAGAATTGAAGTTCGGGAAGCCGGAAAAAATCTCAGGATGAGAGAAAAAATTTCTGGAAGCCGGATTTATCTTTCAGGAAGCCGGAAAAAA